>OHAE01000443.1_pt1 | contig 37979 bp, 34 predicted proteins | sample 1577061 | NCBI WGS metagenome assembly OHAE01 (sample SAMEA3541535, study PRJEB24748) | human gut metagenome | biome: human gut; feature: human-associated habitat; material: faeces | place: China | collected 2012
CACGCCCGAGGCCTATTTTGACGCCGTCAAGAGCTTCAGCCAGCCGGTGCTGGCCTACGCCCCATCCGACGGCGTGCCCGAGATGATCGACGCCGTCGTCAACTACTACGGCAAGATCGACGCGCCCATCACCAACAAGCAGGTGCTCATCACCACCGGCGGCAGCGAGGCGCTGCAGATCGCGCTCAGCTGCATCCTCGACGAGGGCGACGAGATCATCATCCCCGAGCCGTTCTACCCGAACTACAGCACGTTCGTCACGCTCACCGGCGCGACCATCCGCCCCATCACCACGACGCCGGAGGAAAACTACCGGTTTGCCATCCGTGAGCGCGTTGAAGCCTGCATCAACGAGCACACCCGCGCCATCCTCTTCACCAACCCCGGCAACCCGACCGGCACCATCCTCACCGAGGAAGAGCTCCGGCTCATGGCCGACATTGCCAAGGAGCATGACCTGTTCATCATCGGCGACGAGGTGTACCGTGAGTTCGTCTACGGCGGTGAGAAGCTCATGAGCCTGCTGCAGCTAGAGGGCTATGAGGACAACGTCGTCGTCATCGACTCCGTGTCCAAGCGCTTCAGCGCCTGCGGTGCGCGCATCGGCTGCGTGATCACGCGCAACAGCGATCTCTACAACAACGCCATGAAGTGGTGTCAGGGCCGCCTGTGCGCCTCTACGATCGACCAGGTCGCCTCCGCTGCACTCTACACCGTCGGCCCCGAATACTTTGACGCCGTGCGCACCGAGTATAAGGCCCGCCGCGACACCCTCGTCGAAGGACTCAGGAAGATCCCCGGTGTTATCTACTCCGAGCCGAAGGGCGCGTTCTACGTCATGGCCAAGCTCCCCGTGGACGATGCCGAGAAGTTCCAGCTGTTCATGCTCGAGGAGTTTGACGACAACGGCGACACGCTCATGTTCACCCCGGCCGAGAGCTTCTACAAGACGCCGCACACCGGCGTCAACGAGATCCGCATGGCCTACGTCATCAATCAGGACGCCCTCAAGCGCTCCATGGAGCTGCTGGCCAAGGGCATTGAGGCCTACAATAACCATTAAGCACACGCACAAAAAGCCGTCCGCTCCCGATCGGGAACGGACGGCTTTCTTGTCGGATTCAGTTTGTTTTCTGCCGGCGCTTGAGATTGAGCAGCACGACCGCCGAGAGCACGCACACACAGCCGAGTGCACTCAGCGGCGTGAGCGTCTCGTGAAACACGAAGATGCCCACAAGCGTCGCCACGACCGGCTCAAATGAGGCGAGGATGGAAGCCTTGCCCGTCTCAAGCCCCGTGAGACCGTAGGTATAGAGCAGATACGGCAGATAGCACGTGACGATGCCGAGCGCCGTGCACAGGCCGAAGTCCTGCCACGACGCGAACATCACGCCCAGCGGCTGCGCTGCGCCCCAGAAGATCGCCGCGCCGGCGGCGGTCAGCAGGCAGGAGTAGAAGTTGACGGTACTGCTCGAATAGCCGCGGTCGAGCGCATAGCGGGCGAAAATGCTGTAGAGCGCATAGCCGAAGCCCGCGCCGAGGCCGTAGAGGATACCGGCCGCGGAGAGCTTGTGCTCCCCGCCGACGAGCGACACCAGACAGCACCCGGCAAACGCCAGCACAAGTGCGGCAAGCTTCTGCGCCGTGACGCGCTCGTGAAACAAAAGCAGTGACAGCACCATGACGATCGACGGGGCGGTATACAGCAGCACGGCCGCCGTGGACAGATCCATGATCGTGATGGCCTGAAAATAACAATACGTAAAAAAGAGGAGGCTGCAGATGCCCGTGCCGAAAAAGCACCAGAAATCCCGCAGCCGGATACGAAACTGCTTCGGGTCGCGCACGAGGATCGTCACGCCGAACAGCAGTGCGGCAATGCCGCAGCGCAGCACGATCGCGCCCGTCGCGTCCACGCCGTATGCCGCCAGCGTGCGCGTGAACAGTCCCATCAGCCCCCAAAGGCAGCCGGCCGCGATGACGGACGCACTGTATTTGCGCATTGCGCACCCCTCCATACGAAAAAATCGTATGCATGATAGCAGGTTTTCAGACTGTTGTCAATTTGCGTCGGGAAAGTTTTTTGCGCGGCATTTTTGTTTGCCCACTTGTCAAGCCGCGGCGGCTGTGATAAAATGAGACTGTTGCAAATGCGGCGTGCGGGTCAAGCGAACAGCTCCGCACCGGCTCCATCTGCCGGTTGAAAATGAGATGGCATCTGCGGATCCAGCGATATGCTCCGCCTCGGGAACCTCCCCGTGGAAAAATAGAGGCTTAAGAGCGGCGGCCGATACCGCCGCTTTCTGTTTGCGCCTGTGATGGAATTGGTAGACATGCGAGATTTAGGTTCTCGTGCTTTCAGCGTGTGGGTTCGAGTCCCTTCAGGCGCACCACGCCTCCGGCGGCCGATGCATCGGCCGCCGGAGGTTTTTTGCTTTTGGGGGAACATTTGTACTGTGCGGCCGTCTGACCATACAATTATATAGAAAGGCGGCCTGACCATGAAACAACCACGACTGCTCCCCGCACTGCTCCTCGCGCTGCTGATGCTCCTCCCCGCCGGCTGCGGCACTCAGACCACGGGCGCACCGCAGCAAACGCCCACGCCCACCGAGACCGCGACCGTATCCGGCGCTGCCGGAACGCTGCGTGTACTGGTTCCGGATGGCTGGAAGTATGAACTCTGCCCCGCAGGTTCGCTGACGGTGTCAGATCAGGCTTTCGGCGTGAAAATATGGCCGGACAGCGGCTCGGACAGCGAAATTGAACTGTACTGGTCGGACAACTTCGGCGTGTGCGGCACGGGGCTAAGGGAAGAAGCGCTGACACTCGCCGGTGACGCAGCCGCCGCCGGATACTATGACGGCAGCAAAAACTGGACCTTCCTCAGCTATCAGGGAAAAAACAGCGGCATCATTGCCTGGGCCGACCCGAACGCGCCGTGGTTCGCGGCGCAGGGTGAGCAGGTACTCGCCATGCTCGACACGGTCAAATGGGAACCGGCAGCATAACGTAAATTCTGAGAGAACAGCACGTCCCGCAGCAGAGCTCTGCTGCGGGGCGATTTTCGTAATATGTTATTTCGCTGCAGCGGGAACGGCAGCGGGTTGCGCGGCTTCGGCCGCTTCAGCCTCCGGCTGCGCGGCGGCAAAGCCCTGCACAAGACCGTGCTCGCGGATGTACCTGCGGTTTTTGTACACGCCGACGGTCAGGAACGGAACGACCACGACCGCGATGCCGAGATAGCCGCAGTAGCCATAGCCGTACTTGATGATGTTCGTGAGGCCGGCCATGGAGATGGACATGGACAAAATGATGATGAACGCGGACACGATGGCGCTGCGCACCGGCGCGGACTGGATGCCGCGGAACATCGGCAGCTTCTCAAAGCGGGCGACGAAGCCGAAGATCGTCGTCACACCCGTGGAGATGAGGCAGAGCATGAGGCACACGCCGTAAACTGCGGTGAGGGCACGGATGCCCATGGCGTTGCAGACCGTGAGCGTGGGGATGGTCGTGCCGCCGTCCACGGCAGTGTAGACGCCGCGCCAGCAGATGAGCATGAACACGGAGAGCACGAGCGCAACGGCATTCATGGCAAAGGAGATCCACATGGCCTTGGCGCAGCCCTGCTTGCTGCGCATGGTCGTGCCGCAGGCGATCATGGTCGGCAGCGTGACGCACTGGAAGCCGGCATAAGTGAAGGCGTTAAAAACTGCTTTTGGGACATTGGCAAAACCGGTCGTCTGAAAATCAGCACTGAGGACGGTGAACAGCGGCGACTCGCTCTTGAAAATGCCGACAGCGTAGATGGTGATGGCCGTGATAAGGATGGCGATGCCCATATAGGTGGACGCCGCGCGCACGATGCCGTCGCCGAAAATGGTCAGAAGCAGCACGAGGCAGCCGACGGCCACAACGCCGAGATAATAGTTCACGCCGAAATAGCTCCGCAGCGCGGAGGCCGCGCCCGAGATGGCCGCCGCGACGGCCATGAGCACCATGATGTAAAAGAAGATCTCGAACAGCCACTCGATCTTGTCAAAGGGGTGATAGAGTGTCTCGAACAGCTGCTTGTAGCTTGTCAGGCCGCGGGAATTGTACATGATCATGGCCTCCCGCATCGTGAGCGTGAGCAGCAGCATGGCAGCGATCGCCGACACGATGCCGGCCCAGCCGAGGCCGACGTAATAGGTGTTGGCCTGGTTTCCGGTCGCAAAGCCGCCGCCGGCGTGCGCGGAAAAGAGCACTGCGCCGACCGAGAAGGCGGCAAAAAACGGGGTCTTGGGTATGGTTCTGGTCTTGGTCCGGGTTTTCATGATGCATTCCTCCTGCAAAAGCATAGTCTGATGGTCTGGCAGAAAAAAAGAAAACCCTCCGTCTTTCCTGCCCTCTGGCAGAAGAGACGAAAGGCCGAAAACCCTCCGCGGTACCACTCTTCTTCGCCCCCGCGATCGGGGACGCACTTATCCGGGATACCATCATATCCCTGCACAATAACGGGCGCACCCGTCTGCACCTACTCATCGTTCAGCGCAGCCGCTGTTCAGCCAGTTCGGCAGGTCTGTACGCTTTGTGCCTCGCACCACCCGGCACTTCTCTGAAAGGACGTTCCTGCTTACTACTCTGTGTCTTCGCGTTTGATGGCTCGATGATAACACCCGAATTCGCTGCGCGTCAAGACGCGCATTCGCCGAAAAAAGTTGAAAAATTCGAAGAATCTTTGTCGGATGCATCAATTTGTTTCCCCACTTCCATAAAAAACACGCCGCACCCGGTATCGGGCGCGGCGTGCAAAATACGGTGGTGCGGGTCACTTGACCTCGTCGTCCAGCCAGTCGGCCAGCTTGGCTTCATCCAGCTTCAGGCCCTTGGTCAGGAACGCGACCATTTCGTTGAAGTTGAGCTTTTTCAGGCGCTCGAAGTTCGTCTCGCCCTTCTTTTCGGGGTCGATCAGGCGGCCTTCGATATAGCCGCACTCATAGCACATGTTCAGTGCGTATTTCCGATGGGTATCCAGCGTCATTTCATGACCGCAGCGGGGACATTTCATCACACATTCTCCTCTCCGAATATGGCAGTTTCGGGTGTGTTTCGCACAGCGCCCTGTTCAATATCTTTGAATATGCTACATGATTATGCGCCAATATGCAAGCATAGTTTACGAATTAACACGGCGCTGCCGCCGCTCCCGGCAGCGTGACAGTCAGCGTCTGCGTCAGGCGCACCGCGCCGCCGATCGACAATCCCGTCACCGCGCCGTCCGTGCGCTGCACGCCGACCTCGAGCGTGCCGCCCGGCTGGCCGATGCCGATCTCCGTGATGCCGTCGGCAAAGTCCGCCGTGAGCACGACGGCCGCGGCGACGCTGCCGGAGGCGCAGCTGTTTTCCGCGATGCAGGACGCGGTCTCGCGCACGAACACGACCGGCTTTATGCTGCCGTGCGCGCGGTCGAGAAAGATCGCCCCGACGGCGCTGGCCTCGGGCGCGGCGGCGATGGCGCGCTGCACGAGCGTCTCATCCGGCTGCGCACAGTCGATGACAAAGTGCGTGATGCCGGCAAAGGTCACGCGCGCCGCCTGCACGTCCGCCCAGCCGGCCGGCTGCACGGACAGCGGCAGCGGCATCACCGTGGACGCCGTGCCCTCCGCCGTATCCGCCATGACGGGCTGGACGCCGTCCGCCCCGCTGATCTCGGCAAGGACGCAGCTTTTCCCCTGCTCGCCGTTGCGCAGCGCCTGATAAAAGCCCGCGCAGCGCAGGGCGTTGCCGCAAAACTCACCGCCCATCATCTCCAGCCGGATCTCTCCGCCGCTGCGCGGCGCGGTCAGAAACGCGACCTGCTCAATGCCCAGCTCCGGCAGACGCAGGATCTGTGCCGCGACGCGCGCACGCTCGGCCGCCGGCACGTCCGAGCAGACGATAGCCGTGACATTCCCCGCCGGGTCGAGCACCGCGACGGTGTATTCTCTTTTCTGCTGCAAAGTCTGCATGGTGCTCACTCCGTGAAATGGATGTGGTTATTGATGTGGTCCTGACAGAAGCAGTGGTAGCCCACGCAGCGGGAGCAATACCGGAACTCCAGCTCCGGGTGGTCCGCGTCCGTGCGGCCGCAGACGGCGCACTTGTAGTGATAGGGCTTGTTCGCCTGCTCGCGCTGAATGCGCCGTGCCTCGCGCTTGAAGTTGACCGTTTTCTGCCGCTGGCGCACGTACGACGGGCGGAAAAAGTCAAACAGCCAGTCGCCGCAGTAGACCAGATAGTTGAGCACCGCCACCACCGGCAGCAGGTTCAGCGGGAAGGTCATCGTGATCACGCCGAACACGAACAGCGCCGCGTCCAGATACGCCAGATACTTCACCTTGATCGGGATGATGAAAAACAGCAGCACCTGCACATCCGGATACAGCGTGGCAAAGGCAAAGAACATGGACAGGTTCAGGTACGTGGTCGAGACGACCACGTCGCGCCCGAGGATCGCCGAGAGCACCACGCCGTAGATCGCCGTGAGCAGCATACCGCTCACGTAATAGATCGTGAATTTGCCGTTGCCCCACTCGCGTTCAAGGCACGAGCCGATCCAATAGTAAAAGTACAGCATCAGCAGCAGCCAGATGGGCCGCGACTCCGTCGGCACGAACACATAGGTGATCAGCCGCCAGACCTGCCCGTGCAGGATGCCCTGCGCCGAGCCGCTCAGAAGCGACACGATCTGTCCGGTCGTGTCCATCTGCGCCAGCAGCCAGACGGCTGCGTTGCCGATGACGATGATCAGCATCAGGTTCGGAATGCCGAAGCGCGGATGCGTATAGCAAAACCGGTCGATTTTGTTCATCAGTTTTCTCATGGGGTTCCTCCGTAAAAACAACGTATGACCATGATACCTTCTTCCAGGCGCAAAGTCCATAAAAAAATATCCGGAATCGTAATTTGTGCTTTCTAAATGGCGCAGCGTGTGGTATGATGATATCTGTATTATTATGTCGCAAGGTATGGTTATCACATGGAACAAATGCAAGAATTTGAAACAGAAGCGCGCAATGATCTGATCGAAGGCCGCAACGCGGTCATCGAGGCCCTGCGCGCGGGCCGCACGATCGACAAGATCTTCATCGCCAAGGGCGACGTGGACAAGACACTCGGGCACATCGCCTCGAAGGCACGCAGCGCCGGCATCGTCGTCACGGAGGCCGACCGCCGCAAGCTCGACGCCATGAGCCAGACGCACGCACATCAGGGTGTGATCGCGCTGTGCGCCGTCAAGGAGTACAGCACGATCGAGGACATGCTCGCCGTCGCCGCCGAGCGCGGTGAGGCGCCGTTTCTCGTGCTGTGCGACGAGATCTCCGACCCGCACAACCTCGGCGCGATCATCCGCACGGCCGAGTGCGTCGGCGCGCACGGCGTCATCATCCCGAAGCGCCGCAGCGCGGGACTGACCGCCGTCGTGGACAAGGCGTCCGCAGGCGCGCTTGAGCACATGGCCATCGCGCGGGTGCCGAATCTGGTCGCCGCGATCGAGACGCTCAAGAAAAACGGTCTCTGGATCTACGGCACGGCCGCCGAGGGCTCAAACGAGCTGTGGAAGACGGATCTGACAGGCCCCGCCTGCATCGTCATCGGCTCGGAGGGCAGCGGCATCAGCCGGCTGGTGCGCGAAAAGTGTGATTTTCTCGTCAGCATCCCGCTGCACGGACAGATCTCCTCGCTCAATGCATCCGCTGCCGCAGCGGTGCTGCTCTATGAGGCGCTGCGCCAGCGCAGCTGAACGTCCGTGCCCTTCACTATAAAAAGGAGTTGACCATATGGACGAATTTGATCGCTCGCCAGAGGACATTTCTTTTGATCTGAATGCGGAGGAATTCTCCCTGGAATCCATTCTGGACGAATATAAAGATTTTCAGACGGAAAAACCGGCGCCGCGTCCGCGCCCGGCTTACCGCAGCCGCCCCGTCACAGCGGAGATGATCGAGGAAGCGGAAGCGGCCGACGCCGAGACCGAGGACATTCTCATGTCCGCCGAGCTCGACAGTGCGCTGGACGATGCCGAAAGCACGCAGGCACAAACCGCGCCCGTGCATGAGGATCACGACGTCAAGCGCTATCAGCCGAAGCGTCAGCGCGACCATGCGACCGCAGCCGAGATCGAAAAGTGGAACGAAACGAAGGCCGGCGCCAAGCGTCTGGCACAAAAAGGGCTCTCAGGGCTCAAGAGCTTCGCCTCCAAGCTCTCGGAGGTCGTGCCGGATGAGCCGGTCGAACCCGAGGACGATCTGCCGGAGGAGGATGCATCCATCCCTGTCTCCGCCCCGCCGGATGTGCCGGAGGGCCTGTATGACGCTGAACCCGAGCCGGAAGAGCCGACGCGTGTGTTTCAGGCCATCACCGAGGAAGGCACGGAGAGCGGCGACGCGGCCTATGCCCGCACGGGAAGCTACACGCGCAACGAGGACGATGCGCCCGCCCGCCGCAGCTTTCAGGACTCGGTACTCAACCCGCTCATGGCGCGGCTGGCTGCCGTGGCCTACCGCGTGCGCGCGCACAACAACGCCGTGCATGCCTCGGCTGACGCCGAGGAGGCGCTCGGCCCGGAACCGAGTGCGGAGGACGCCGCAAAGTATTACGGCGGTCAGGTCAAATCCCTGCGCTTTCGCTGCCGCGCGGCCATGCTCGTGTGCATCCCGCTGATCTACATCTCGCTCGGTCTGCCGGTGTTCGGTGTGCTCAAAAGCAGCCCGACCGTCGCCGCGCTCGTGTGCCTGATGATGCAGCTGACCGTGATGCTCATCGGGCTGGACGTGATCACCAACGGCTTTTTCAACCTCGTGCGCCGCACGCCGGGACTGGAATCGCTCGTGTTTCTCAACTGTGTCTTTTCCGCGCTGGATGCGGTCGTGCTGGCCGTCACCGGTTCGGATGCCGTGGGTCTGCCGTTTTGCGCCGTGTCCGCGTTTTCCGTCGCCTGCTGCCTGTGGAGCGCGCTGAACACCTGCCGCGGCTTTAAGTACACGTTCCGCACGCTCGCCGTCGACAAAGACCCCTACACCGTCAGCGCGGACAGCGAGGTCGTCAAGGACAGCATCACCGTGCTCAAGTCCAAGCGCGACACGGCGGGCTTCATCCACCGCAGCGAGGAGGCCGGCCCGGCCGACACGATCTATGCCGGTCTCGCGCCGTATCTCATCGCCGCGTCCGTGATCCTCGGCCTGCTTGCCACGATCCTCAGCGGCAACTACGCCAACATCCTGCACGTGTTCGCCGCCGTCACCGCGCCGTGTGCGCCGTTTGCGGCGCTGGTCGCGTTCGCCGTCCCGTTCCGGACGGCCGCGCGCAAGCTCGCCCAGACCGGCAGCGCCATCGCCGGCTGGAACGGTGCGAGCGATATCGGCCGCAGCAAGCACCTGATCGTGACGGATAAGGATCTGTTCACCGCGCGCAACATCTCGATCGAGGACATCCGCATTCTCGACGGTGCGTTCCCGGACAAGGTCATCTCCTACACCGGCAGCGTGATCGTCGCCTCCGGCAGCTGCCTCGCCTCCGTGTTCACCGATCTCATGCAGCGCAACAACTGTGCGCTCATGCCGGTCGACTCGTTCACCTGCAACGAGAGCGGCGGCCTGACGGCGCTGGTCAACGGCGAGGAAGTGCTCGTCGGCAGCAGTGCCTTCATGAACCTCAAGGGCGTGCATCTGCCGCAGCAGCTCAACGTCAAAAACGCCGTATTCGCGTCCATCAACGGGCTGTTCGTCGCAAGCTTCAAGATCAAGTACGTGCCGGTGCAGTCGGTGCAGAACGCGCTCTTCGGTCTGCTGCGCACGCGCATCGCGCCGATCTTCGCTGTGCGTGACTTCAATATCACGCCGCTGATGCTCAGCCAGAAGTTCAAGATGTCCACCGACGGCTTTGACTTCCCGGCGTACTCCAAGCGCTACGCCATGTCGGCCGCCGAGCCCTCGGACTACACGCAGACCGCGGGCATTGTGGCGCGCGACGGCCTCGGTCCGCTCGTCGGCGTCGCCGGAACCGGCCGACAGCTCTTTCAGGCGGTGCGCATCTGCGTCATCCTCGCTCTGCTGTGCACGGTCGTCGGCGTCATACTGATGTTTGCCCTGTGCGCCATCGGCGCGTTCGATTCCGCCACCGTCGGCAACCTCTTCGTGTATATGGGCCTGTGGCTCGTTCCTGTCATATTGCTGAATTTCGGCCTGAAACGCTGAGTTTTCATATTTATGATTGCCAAGAGTTTCGAAATCGTGTATACTTTTATAGTCATGTGTTAAATACAGCACGTGGCTTCCGGAGTTGGAATTTCCGATAGTTAATATAGAAGGAGAGTACACTACATGAGCTACGAAACCAAGAACATCCGTAACGTGTGCCTGCTCGGACATGGCGGCAGCGGCAAGACCACGCTCGCCGAGAGCATGCTGTACCTGACCGGCGCGATCGACCGTCAGGGCAAAACTGCCGACGGCAACACCGTCTGTGACTATGATCCCGAGGAGATCAAGCGCAAAATCACGATCTCGACCAGCATCGCGCCGGTCAACTTCGGCGGCTGCAAGATCAACATCCTCGATTGCCCGGGCTTTTTCGACTTTGCGGGTGACGCTCGCTGCGCCATGCGCGCGGCTGAGGCCGGCATGATCTTCTGCACCGCGAAGGACGGCATCGCCGTCGGCGCGGAGCGCTGCTGGAAATACCTCAAGAGCGAGAACATCCCCTGCCTGTTCTACATTTCCAAGACCGACGAGGATCACGGCGATTTCGCCGGTGTCCTCTCCGCCCTGCAGGATAAGTACGGCAGCGCCGTCTGCGCGGTCACCGCGCCGATGAGCGACGGAACGGGCGTCATCGACCTCGTGCACAACGTCGCCTATCAGACCAAGGGCAACAAGACCGAGAAGATTGCCGTTCCCGCCGCCGACGCCGACATGGTCGAGTCGCTGCGCGAGACGCTCTTTGAGGCGGCCGCCGGCGCTGATGAGGCGCTCATGGAGAAGTATTTCGAGGACATGATGCTCTCCGAGGAGGACACCGTCAAGGGTCTTCGTCTGGGTCTGAAGGACCGCACCGTGTTCCCCGTGCTCTGCGGCGCTGCCGGCAGCGGCATCGGCACCGAGAGCGTGCTGCGGGCGATCGTCGATTACGTGCCCAGCCCGGCCGACATCGGTGAGGTCGCCACGGCAGACGGCGGCAAGCTCGCCGTCGACCCGAACGGTCCTGTGTGCGCGTTCGTGTTTAAGACCATTTCCGACCAGTTCGGCAAGTACTCCTTCATCAAGGTGCTGTCCGGCAAGGTCGTGTCCGATCTGTCTCTGCGCAATATGCGCACAAGCAGCACCGACAAGCTCGGCCGTATGTACACCATGTGCGGCAAGAAGAGCACCGAGGTCAAGGAAGCCTGCTGCGGCGACATCGTGGCCATCGGCAAGATGGAGTGGAAGACCGGCGACACCGTCTGCGACCCGAAAAATGAGGTCGAGCTGCCCGCCATCAAGCTGGCTGAGCCCTGCTACTCCATGGCCATCAGCCCCAAGACCAAGGGACAGGACGACAAGGTCGCGTCCGGCCTCGCACGCCTGAACGAGGAGGACATCTCCTTCACGCTCGTCAACAACGCCGAGACCCACCAGATGGTCATCTCCGGCGCGGGCGACATTCAGGTCGACGTGCTGTGCGCCAAGCTCAAGAGCCGCTTCGGCGTCGAGACCGAGCTCAAACCGGCGCGCGTCGCTTACCGCGAAAAGATCAAGGCCAAGGTCGAAGCACACGGCCGCCACAAAAAGCAGTCCGGCGGCAGCGGCCAGTTCGGTGACGTCTGGATCCGCTTCGAGCCGCAGGATGAGTCCGACGACATGATCTTCGCCGAAGAGGTCTTCGGCGGCAGCGTGCCGAAAAACTTCTTCCCGTCCGTTGAAAAGGGTCTGCGCAACGCCGTGCAGAAGGGCGTGCTCGCCGGTTACCCGCTCGTCGGCCTGAAGGCCGTGCTGTATGACGGCTCCTATCACCCGGTCGACTCCAACGATATGGCGTTCCAGACGGCTGCCCGCCTCGCCTATCAGGACGGCATCCCGAAGGCGAAGCCGACCATTCTCGAGCCGATCGGCCTGCTGAAGGTCACCATCCCGGACGCCAACCTTGGCGACATCATGTCCGACATCTCCTCCAAGCGCCGCGGCACCGTGCTCGGCATGACGGCGGAGGACGGCATGCAGACCGTCGAGGCGGAAGTCCCGATGGCGGAGATGGGCTCCTACACGATCGATCTGCGCTCCATGACGCAGGGACGCGGCTCCTTCTCGTGCAAGTTCGTTCGCTATGAGGAAGCGCCCGGCAACGTCCAGCAGAAGGTCATCGAGGAAGCAAAGAAAGAACAGGAAGCGTAACTGCAACTGCAAAAGAAGCCCTTTCCCGGGCTTCTTTTGTCTATCCGGAAGCGAGGGATCCCAATGAAAAACACGAACAAAACTATGCTCTACACCTTCTGGTCGGGCGCGATCTTGCTGTGTCTGGCGCTGGTCGCCGTCGTGCTGGTGTTCACCAACGCCGTCGGCAACACGCACACCTCCAAGCCGAAGGACGACCCCGCCGCCGCTGTCACGCCGACACCGACGCCGCAGGTCAATCCGATCACGCCGATCCAGTCGTCCGCCGCGCTCGCGCAGACGGAGGACAAGGGCAGCACCTACGTCGATCAGATCTATTTTCTGGGCGACAAATCGCTGAAGGTGCTCCAGACGGAGTCGATGCTCACCGGCAAGGACGCCAAAAAGCAGGTCTGGGTGCCGGACACCGGCTCTCTGCCCGCCTCGTCGCTCGACACGGCGAAATACAAATCCCCCGTGACCGGCAACAACGTGCCCGCAGATGAGATCTGCGAGGTCAACAAACCCGCCTATCTCGTCATCTGTCCGAGTGCGGACAACATCTCCATGACGAACGAGGAGCAGATCAAATCGGTCTACACCACGCTCATCAACGCCGTCAAGGCCAAGAGCCCGAGTACAAAAATCATCTGCTGCTCGCTGACACCGATCGCGTCCAACTATCAGTACGAGGACATTACCAACGAGCTCATCCAGAAGGTCAACGGCTGGATCGCCGCCGCAGCGGAGAGTACCGGCGCAAAGTATCTTGACATGGCAAGCGGTCTGGTCGCCGATGACGGCTTCCTGCCGCAGAGCTATCAGGACGGCGACGGCATGCACCTCAACGCCGAGGGCATGAAGGCATGGCTGACGTATCTGCGCACGCACGCCTACCCGTGATCCAAGCATAGAAAAATCCCGGAGCAGTCGCTCCGGGATCTTTTATGCTCTGTCAGCGGATGATCGCCTTGATAAACGGCGCTGCCGGGGGCGCATCCGGGGTGATGGTATAGCAGGCGGTGAGCTCCGCGACCGCCTTGCGCGCGGCCGCCTCGTCGGCTGCGTGGATCGTCGCAAGCGACTCCCCTGCCGCGACCGGCTCGTCCACCTTCTTGTGCAGGACGATGCCGACTCCGTAGTCAATAGTGCTGTCCTTCGTCGCGCGGCCGCCGCCGAGACGCATGGACACGAGCCCCACGTCCGTGGCCGCGATGTGGCGCACATAGCCGCTCGCGGGCGACGGCACTTCCATCCGCACCGGCGCTGCCGGCAGGAGCGCCGGGTCATAGATCGCCGCCGGGTCGCCGTCCTGCGCCGCAACGAACTCGGCCAGCTTTTTCAGCGCCGAACCGTCCGCGATCGTCTGCTCGAGCATGGCGCGCGCCGCAGCATCATCGGCTGCGAGCCCCGCCTGCGTGAGGATGCACGCGCCGAGCGTCAGGCACAGCTCCAGCAGCTCACTCTTATGCTCGCCGCACAGCGTCGCAATTGCCTCCTTGACCTCGAGCGCGTTGCCGACGGCATGACCGAGCGGCTCGTCCATGTCCGTGATGACGGCAACCGTCTTGCGGCCGGCCATCTTGCCGATCTCGACCATCTCGGTCGCAAGCTCGCGCGCATCATCCAGCGTCTTCATGAATGAGCCATCGCCGCACTTGACGTCCAGCACGATGACGTCCGCACCGGCAGCCAGTTTCTTGGACATGATGCTGCTGACTATGAGCGGGATGCTCGGCACGGTGCCGGTCACGTCGCGCAGGGCGTAGAGTTTTTTATCGGCGGGGTCAAGGTTCGCCGTCTGCCCGGCGATAACCATGCCGACGCGGTCAACGTTAGACAAAAACCGCTCCATGGGCAGGTCAATGTTGAAGCCCGGAATGCTCTCGAGCTTATCGAGCGTGCCGCCCGTGTGACCGAGACCGCGGCCGGACATCTTCGCCATCTTCACGCCGAGGCTCGCCACCATCGGCACGAGCACAAGCGAGGTCTTGTCGCCCACGCCGCCGGTCGAGTGCTTATCCGCCTTCACACCGGGCACGCCGGACAAATCCAGCGTCTCGCCGCTGTGCATCATGGCCATGGTCAGATCCAGCGTCTCGCGCCGATTCATGCCGCGAAAATAAATGGCCATCAGCATAGCGGACATCTGATAATCCGGGATCTCGCCGCGGGTGTAGCCCTCAACCACGTAACGGATCTCCTCCGTCGTGAGTGCCTGCCCATCGCGTTTTTTCACGATCAGATCGCTTATTCTCATCGCAACGTGCTCCTTTGCATTTCTTTGCCACGAGTATAGCACGGCGGCGGCGGAATTGCAATTCAGCGCGGAAAAATCAGATACGGCCGCCCGTCGATCTCCCGCAGCACGGCCTGTGCGCCGCGCGGGAGGTTCGGCGCGTCCGCCGGGATGGCGATGACCGTCCGCTTGCCGTCAAACGTCGTGAGCACGCCGTCCGGCGCGGAATACCAGAGCACATCCAGCCCGTCGTCCGCACCCTGCGGTTCTGGCTCAGGCTCTGGCTCGGGCTCGGACGGAATGTCCCACGCCTCATCCGCCGCGAACAGGATCTCCTGCGGCAGACGCGCACACTCGAGCCGCGTGAGCCGCTTTTGCAGCGTGAGCGCGCCGCTGCCATCCGGCAGCATCAGACCGAGATACGCGCGCGAGCGCGCCCCGCACACGGCGAGCCGCAGCCGGGGCGCATCCGTTGTCGCCCGCGCGGAAAACACCGTATGCAGCCCCTCACGCGTCACGCGCAGCGTGCCGATGGGCTTGTTTTGCTGCAGGATCGGATACTCAGGCATAAAAAATCACTCCCGCACCAGACTATGCGCGAGAGTGATGGATTTAGAACCGGGTCAGCCAATGCTGTAGCTGCCGCGCACCATGACGGTGGTGTCGGCCGAGGCACGAACGCCCGCGCCGTCCGTCTGCAGGAGATACAGGTGGTTTTCCGTCAGCTTCGTGCCGACGGCAGCCGTCGAGCCGGATGTGAGATCCACGGCGGCGCTCTGCGTCACGGCTGCGGCGCCGCTGCGCATGAGCACCTCCGTGCCTGCGCGTCCGGTGAGCGTCTGCCCGTTTTCCAGCGTCACGAGCACGTATGTACCGCCCGCAGCGGCGACCTGATCGGCAAACTGTGCCTCCATTTCGCCGATCGCGCCGTTGAGCGTGGAACGGTAGGCGTCCTCCATGCGCGGCTGCACGACATCCTGCAGATAGCTGGACGTGACGAGCGGGTCTTCCCGCGAGCCGTAGTTTGCGACCGCGTACACGGTCACGGCGGCGACCATGGCCAGCGCAGCGACCAGTGCGATCGTGATGAGCGTCTTTTTCTTCATATCCGTTCCTCCGTTTTTTGGGCGTTGCGTTTACTGCGGCAGGCCAAAGCTTACGGCGATCGCGTTATCCACCTGATGCATCGCGGGCTCGTCCAGACGGCCCATGCGCTCGCGCAGGCGCGATTTATCGAGCGTGCGAACCTGCTCGAGCAGGATCACACTGTCGCGCGTCAGGCCGCAGCTGCGCGCCGCGAGCGAGATGTGCGTCGGCAGATTGGCCTTGCCGGTCTGCGACGTGATCGCGGCGGCGATCACCGTCGGGCTGTGGCGGTTGCCGGTGTCGTTTTGAATGATGAGCACGGGGCGCATCCCGCCCTGCTCACTGCCGACCACCGGGCTGAGGTCGGCATAATAGATGTCTCCGCGTCTGACTGGCTGCATAACATTCATCTCCGATGCAATATTTGCCCCGGTCGATATGTAGGGGCACAGTTATTGTCGCCATCGGAGCGAAATTTATACCTCAGTCGATATACACGCGCTGCACGCGCTGGCTCATGGCGCACAGCAGCTCATACGGGATCGTGCCGGCCTTTTCGGCCTGCTCGGCCACCGAGAGGTCTGCGCCGAAGATGGTCGCCACGTCGCCGGGCTGCACCTCGGGGATGTCGGTAACATCGACCATGCACATATCCATGCAGATGCGGCCGACCTGCGGCGCGCGCTTGCCGTGCAGCAGCACGTCGCCCTTGCCGGAGAGACTGCGCAGCAGCCCGTCGGCATAGCCGACCGGCAGCACGGCCAGACGCATATCGTGCGGGCAGGTGAACGTGCGGCCGTAGCTGATCGTGTCGCCTGCGTGGTGGTGCGTGACTTCGGACACGCGGCTATAGAGCGACATCGCCGGACGCAGGTCGAGCCCGCCGGTCTCCGCCGCTGGGAACACGCCGTAGAGCAGCAGACCGGGGCGCACCATATCCAGATGCATCTGCGGATAGTTTATCACAGCGCCGCTGTTGGCGCAATGGCGAATGGCAAAGTGGTGACCGCTCGCCTGCTCCATGCGGTCGATCGCGTGCAGAAAACGCGAGAATTGCAGCTGCGTGTACGGGTCGCCGTTTTCGTCCGAGACGGCAAAGTGCGTGAACACACCGGTGAAATTCAGGTGCGGCAGCGACAGCGCCTCGAGCATCTCGTCGAGATGGCTGTCGTCATGCACGTCAAAGCCCGTGCGCCCCATGCCGGTCTCGAGCTTCATGTGTGCGTTTAAGCGCAGCCCCGTCCCGGCGAGGAAGCGGTTGAGCTCGCGCGCATATTCGATGCTGCCGACCGCCTGCGTCACGCCGAGGGTCGCAAGGTCGACGGCGATGTTCGCCGACTGCGGTCCGAGCAGCAGGATGTTCATCGTCACACCCGCAGCGCGCAGCTCCTCGGCCTCGTCATAGCAGTTGACGGCGATCCACTGGCAGCCCGCCCGCTGCAGGCGCTGCGCCACGCGCACCGCGCCGTGGCCGTAGGCATTGGCCTTGCAGACGCCGAGCATCTGGCAGCCGTCCGGCAGGCGGCTGCTGATCTCGCGGTAGTTGTGTTCCAGATTATTGAGACTGATCTCTACCCATGTTCGAATTTTGCGATTCATCGTTCGTACTTCCTTGTTCCAGATTCCATTGTTCCACCGTGCAGTACAGGCACGAGTGTTCATCCACCGACAGCTCCGCGCACTGCGGCACAGTGCCGTCAAGATACAGCCGCACGACCGTATGGTCGTCGGTAATGAGCTGCACGACCAGCAGCCCGCCCTCCTGCCATGTGAGATCGACATAGCCGCTGCGGACGGCATCCACCACATAGGGCAGCGCCGTCAGCGGAGTCAGTCCAGCGGCGTTGAGATCGCCCGCCGGCAGCAGGATGTCATCGAAGGTGAGCGTGCTCTCTCCTCGGCGCAGGTGCGCGCCGACGCCTTTCGCCGTCTCCGGAGCGATGACCGTGAGATCATAGCCGTCGGTCAGCTCCCGGCAGGTAAGCGTGTAGTCCGCGACCGTGTCGCCGTAGTCCGCGCGCACCTGCGCCGTCACGGTGACGAGGCTTCCCGTGAGCGTGTCACGAAAGGTCTGAAACGATCGCTCTCCCGCGCCGTGTCCGCACGCGGACAACAGCAGCAGGCTTATCATCAGTGCAGCGATGCTTCTGCGCTGCATACTGCCTCCTATCGGATGATGGTTTTTGTGACCTCCGGCAGCGCCGCGATCACGTCGGTCGGGTTCATGGCATATTCGCCCATGCGTGCGGCGCACACGTCGCCGGCCCGCCCGTGCAGCCAGACCGCGGTCTGCACCGCATCGCGCGCGGGCATCTGGCACAGCAGCGCACCGAGCATGCCCGCCAGCACGTCACCGCTGCCGCCCTTGGCCATACCGGGATTGCCGGCGCGCAGCACGGCCGTGTCCCCGTCCGGGAATGCACAGACCGTCTCCGGCCCTTTGCGCACGACGGTGCAGCCGTGCGCAGCGGCAAAAGCGGACGCCGCCTCTGCCCTGCCGGCCGCATCCGCACCCGCAAGCCGGGCAAACTCCCCGTCGTGCGGTGTGAGGACAATGGGCGCGCGGGCGCGCTTGAGCACCGCCACATCCTGCGCGACGGCAAAGAGCGCGTCGGCGTCGAGCACGAGCGGGGTCTCCGAGCGCAAAACGACGGCCTGCACCAGCGCCGTGAGCGCGGCATTTCGCCCCAGGCCGGGGCCGAGCACGCACACATCGCTCCTGCGCAGCCGCTCGAGCAGCTCCGGCAGCGCGTCCGCCGCAAGCTTACCGTCGGCCGACGGAAGCGGGAACGGCATCGCCGCGTCATTTTTCACGGCGGTGATCGCATAGATCGCCTCCGGCACGCCGACGGACACCAGCCCCGCACCGCAGCGCAGCGCGGCATGGGCGCACAGCGTCGGCGCGCCGGTGTAGCCGACGCAGCCGCCGACGATGAGCACGCGGCCGTAGTCATATTTATTGGTGTCGGACGCGCGCCGCGGCAGATACGGCGCGCACGGTTCGATGCGGTGCATAGCTTGCCTCCTGAACGGAAACGCAGTGATTTGTCAGCAAATATTATAGCGTTTTCAAATCCCCACGTCAAATTTTCTTCTCCTTTTACATTGATTTGTTGCGCGAAGTGTGGTATAAATAGCTTTGTTATTGAGTTTATTGCTTGGATCGGGAAAATAGTACCAAGGTTCCGCACCAGAGAGGGACGCCGCCGGCTGAGAGCGTCCTGCGAGAAACGTACTTCGTTCGCCCGTGAGCTCCGGCCAATCACCGGCGGGTCCGCCCGTTAGCGCGCAGAGAGTGCGGCGCACGTGCGCCGAATTCGGGTGGTACCGCGGAAGCTTCCTTTCGTCCCTGTATGCGGGACGGGAGGATTTTTTTATACCCATCCGGCAAGAAACACGACCGACTACGTAAACTTTGCAACGAAGGAGTTGTTTGCATGAAAGAAATGCTGCAGAAGCTGCGCGAGGCTTCTGTCGACGCCATTTTGCAGGCGGACGACATCACGGCGCTGGAAAACCTGCGCGTGAAATATCTCGGCAAAAAGGGGGAACTGACCGCCATCCTCAAGCAGATGGGCCGCCTGTCGGCGGAGGAACGCCCGGCCATGGGCCAGCTGGCAAACCAGGTGCGCGCGGAGCTTGAGACAGCGCTCGAGCAGCGCCGCGAGGCGCTCAATGCGCGCATGCTCGAGATGCGCCTCAAGGCCGAGGCACTTGATGTGACCATGCCCGGCAAAGCGCCGGAGCTCGGCCACCAGCACCCGATGTACATCGTGCTCGACGAGATCAAGGACATCTTCGTCGGCATGGGCTTTGAGATCCTCGAAGGCCCGGAGATCGAGGAGGCCGAGTATAACTTCACCAAGCTCAACACCTCCGAGGGGCACCCCGCCCGCGAATGGTCGGATACGTTCTATCTGACCGAGGACAGCCGCATTCTTCTGCGCACGCAGACCTCCCCGATGCAGGTGCGCGCGATGGAGAGCAAGCCCCTGCCGATCCGCATGGTCGCGCCCGGCCGCGTCTACCGAAAGGATGAGGTCGACGCTACGCATTCGCCCATGTTCCACCAGATCGAGGGCATGGTCATCGACAAGGGCGTCACGATGGCGGACCTGAAGGGCACGCTCAACACGCTCGTGCGCAAGCTCTACGGCGAAAACACCGTTACCCGCTTCCGCCCGCACCACTTCCCGTTCACCGAGCCGAGCTGCGAGATGGACGTGCAGTGCCACAAGTGCGGCGGCAAGGGCTGCCCCACCTGCAAGGGCGAGGGCTGGATCGAGATCCTCGGCGCCGGCATGATCCACCCGAAGGTGCTCGAGGGCTGCGGCATCGACACGGACGTCTACTCCGGCTGGGCCTTCGGCATGGGTCTGGAGCGTCTGGCGATGCGCCGCTTTAAGATCAGCGACCTGCGCCTGATCTTCGAAAACGACGTGCGCTTCCTGCAGCAGTTCTGAGAAAGGAGAGGCTACCATGATTTTAAGCAGAAAATGGCTCAATGAATTCGTAGATTGCTCGGCCTGGTCCGATCACGACTTTTCCGAGGCAATGACCCTCTCCGGCTCCAAGGTGGAGACGTTCACGGATCTGCACAAGAACATTAAGAATGTCGTCGCGGGCCGCATTGTGGAGATGGTGCGCCACACGAACTCCGACCACATGTGGGTCTGTCAGGTCGACGTGGGCGGCGATGCGCCGATCCAGATCGTGACCGGTGCACAGAACCAGCAGGTCGGAGACCTGGTGCCCGTCGCGCTTGACGGCGCGCTGCTGCCCGACGGCAAGCAGATCCACGCCGGCACGCTGCGCGGCGAGGCGTCCAACGGCATGATGTGCTCGCTCAAGGAGCTCGGTCTGACGCTGCATGACTACCCCTACGCCATCGAGGACGGCCTGTGGGTCATGCAGGAGGACGGCGTGAAGCCCGGCGACGACATCGCCGCCGTCATCGGCGCGGACGACCACGTGGTCGAGTTTGAGATCACGCCCAACCGCCCGGACTGCCTGTCTGTGATCGGTCTGGCGCGTGAGGCCGCCGTGACGTTTGACAAGCCCCTGAAGCTGCACACGCCCGACGTGCCCGGCCGCGGCGAGGACATTCACGACCATGTCAGCATCCGCATCGACGATCCGGCGCTCTGCCCGCGCTACACCGCGCGCATGGTGCGCAACGTCAAGATCGGCCCGTCCCCGGCGTGGATGCGCGAGCGCCTGCGCAACAGCGGCGTGCGCCCGATCAACAACATTGTCGACATCACAAACTACGTCATGCTCGAGTACGGCCAGCCCATGCACGCGTTCGACTTCTCGTGCATCGGCGGCAAGCAAATCATCGTGCGCACCGCACGCGAGGGCGAGACCATCGAGACGCTCGACGGCACGGCGCGCAAGCTCACGCCGAATATGCTCTGCATCTGCGACGAGCAGAAGCCCGTTGCGGTCGCCGGCGTCATGGGCGGCGCCAACTCCGAGATCGTGGGCGACACGGCCATGGTCGTCTTTGAGGGCGCGAACTTCAACGGCACGAGCGTGCGCCGCACGGCTGCCGCGCTCGGTATGCGCACGGAGGCCTCCGGCCGCTTTGAGAAGGGGCTGGATCCGATGAACACCGTCGCCGCCGTTGACCGCGCATGCGAGCTCGTGGAGCTGCTCGGCTGCGGCGAGGTGATGCGCGGCACCATCGACGTGCTGCCCGAACCCATCGTGCCGAAGACCGTGAAGCTCGAGCCGGAAAAGGTCAACGGTCTGCTCGGTACGGACGTGTCCGAGGCAGAGATGCGCCGCATCCTGCTCGCACTCGGCTTCGAGCTCGACGGCGAGACGATCATTGTCCCCTCCTGGCGCGGCGACGTGGAGCACTACTCCGACATCGCCGAGGAGATCGCCCGCTTCTACGGCTATAACAACATCCCCTGCACGCTCATGCGCGGCCAGACCACCAGCGGCGGCTACAGCGATGCGCAGCAGGCAGAGCGCAGCATCGGCGCGATGGCGCGCGCGCTCGGCTACAGCGAGATCATCACGTATTCGTTCATCAGCCCGTCGTACTATGACAAGATCCGTCTCCCGGCCGACTCCCCGCTGCGTGACTCCATGAAGATCCTCAACCCCCTCGGTGAGGACACCTCCATCATGCGCACGACGGTGCTGCCGTCCATGCTCGAGATCCTCACGCGCAACTATAACTACCGCAACAAGGCCGTGCGCCTGTACGAGATCGGCAAGGTCTACTTTGCCCGCCCCGACGGTATGGCCGACGAGCCGAAGCTGCTGTGTCTCGGCGGCTACGGCGGCGGGATGGACTTCTTCCAGCTCAAGGGTGCGGTCGAGCGCATCCTCGCCGGTCTGCGCATCACAGACGTGACGTTCGAAGCCGAGAGCGGCAACCCGTCGTACCACCCCGGCCGCTGCGCGAAGGTGTACGCCGGCGGCAAGCTGCTGGGCGTGCTCGGTCAGGTCCATCCGCTTGCGGCAGCAAACTACGGCGTGGACACGGAGCTTTACACGGCCGAGCTGCAGCTCGACGAAATGCTCGCCGCCCGCGGCGCGACACCGGTCTACACGCCGCTGCCGCGCTTCCCGGCCGTGACGCGCGACGTGGCCGTCGTCTGCAGCGCCGACATCCCGGTCGCCAAGCTCTCGCAGTGCATCCTCGCCGCCGGCGGACAGTATCTCAAGGGCTGCGAACTCTTTGACGTGTACACCGGCGCGCCAATCCCGGCCGGCTATAAGAGCGTCGCTTTCTCGCTGACGCTGCGCGCCGACGACCAGACGCTCACCGACGACCACGCCGAGGAGACGATGCAGAGTGTCCTCAAGGCACTTGAGGAGACGTTCCACGCGACCATTCGCTGAGCGTTTACAGAAGCGAAAGGGTATTAAGAAAATATTTAGAACTTTTTTCGAAAAGGGTTGAAAAGTGGCTTTACAGACTTGTGTTTTTTGGTATAATAGGCACAAGAACTTGTATGAGGGAGGGCTTCACATGGAAGACGCAACCAGACGGTTTAACGCGATCGACAACAAAACAGAAATGAAGGAGATCCTCACTTCCGTGTATCATTCCCTTGTTGTCAAAGGCTACAACCCGATCAACCAGCTCGTCGGCTACATCCTCTCCGAGGACCCGACGTACATCACCAACTACAACAACGCCCGCAGCCTCATCTGCCGCCTTGACCGCGACGAGCTGCTGCAGGAGCTGCTGACCAGCTACTTGGACAAGTAAACCAAGCGCTGCTATGAAACCAAAAAGGCCCTGCCTCTCGGCAGGGTCTTTTTGCATATCCACGCAGGCTGCTGCCGCGAGGTGGCAGAAAAGGGGCAAAAGCAAAAAAATCGCTCCCGTCAAAGACGAGAGCGATTTGCGTTGGCAGCGGAAGAAGGATTCGAACCCTCACAAACGGAGTCAGAGTCCGGTGTGCTACCATTACACAATTCCGCTACGAACAAATGATATTATACAGATATTTTCGGATTTGTCAACCCTATTGTCGCATATTTTTCATGGAATGAAAAATCTTTGTTCGGGCTCTGCCTGCGCATGCAAGCAGAGCCCGAACAGCGGGTCAGCAGTCGAGAATCTTGCCATCGACGGAGATCGTGACGACCTGCCACGGAAGGAACTTCCCGCTCGCGCGCAGCGCCTCCCGCGCCGCGTGCTCGAGTCCGCCGCAGCATGGCACCTCCATGCGCACGATGGTGACGCTCTGAATGTCGTTGCCCCGGATAATCTCCGTGAGCTTGTCGGTGTAATCCACCGCGTCGAGCTTCGGGCAGCCGATGAGCGTGATCTTCCCTTTCATGAATTCACTGTGCATGTTCGCGTAGGCATACGCCGTGCAGTCGGCCGCAATGAGCAGCTTCGCGCCCTGAAAATACGGCGCGTTGACCGGCACGAGCTTGATCTGGCACGGCCACTGGCCGAGCTGCGACAGCTGCGGCACGGCAGTCTGCGGCTGCGCGGCCTCCTCACGGCGGATGCTGCGCATCCGGCTGCCGGGACAGCCGCCGGTGTGCGCAGATGCGCTCTGCGCCTGCTTTTTGCGCATATTCGCCTGCACGGCCGCAGCATCATAGGCAGCCGCCTCGCGCTCAACAAAGTGGATGGCGTCCATCGGACAGGCCGGCAGGCAGTCGCCGAGACCGTCGCAATAATCGTCACGCAGGAGCTTTGCCTTACCGTCTACAATACCGATCGCCCCCTCGTGACACGCTGCCGCGCACGCACCGCAGCCGTTGCACTTTTCTTCGTCAATGTGGATGATCTTACGGATCATAATATCCCTTCCCTTTCCAAAAATCGTCCGGGCCCCCGCCCGGCGGTCTTGACTTTCTGAGGATAAGATAGCATAATAAAAGCCACAATTCCGTTGTCAGAACAACAAATGGAGCAAAAAATATGAACATTACCCTGACCAGCACGCGCCTGTTTCGCGGGATCGACACTGCGCAGCTGCAGCCGCTGCTGCAGTGCCTCGGCGCTGTGCGAAAGCGCTATGCGCGCGGCGAGACCATTCTCGCTGCGGGTGCACCGACCGAACAGCTCGGTATGGTGCTCTCCGGTATGGCCATGATCGGCCACGATGACATCTGGGGCAATCACAGCCTGCTCGGTCACGTCGCGCCCGGAGAGGTATTTGCCGAACCCTACGCCTGTATTCCGGGGGAACCGCTGCGTATCAGCGTGACAGCCGCCGAGGACACCGAGGTGCTGTTTCTGAACGTCGGCAAGGTGCTCACGACGTGTACGAACGCCTGCCCGTTTCACGCACTGCTCATTTCGAATCTGCTGGCTGTGTGCGCAGAGAAAAACCTGCTGCTCTCGCAGCGCATCCTGCACACCGCGCCGAAGGGCATCCGGGCCCGGCTCCTGTCGTACTTATCCGCGTGCGTGCAGCGCACCGGGCGATACAGCTTTGACATCCCCTATAACCGGCAGCAGCTGGCTGACTATCTCAGCGTCGATCGCAGCGCCATGTGCAGCGAGCTGTCACGGATGCAGCGCGAGGGGCTGCTGAGCTATCACAAGAACCATTTTTCCGTGCACGAGGCACTGGAGTAAATCGACGAAAGGCGGACACGACATGACGAGAGAAGAATACGCGAAGCGGATGAAAAAGCACCCCGACTGGGCGCCCGGCTGGGACGCCATCGACGCGGCCTTTGCAAAGCTCTACCCAGAAGCAGAGCCGGTGCGTTTCGAGAGCGAGCTGCACGACCGTGCGGCGCTCGGCGGCGAGGAATATCTCGACGGCTTCGCCGTCTACGACACGGGCAAGGGCTATCAGCACATCGTCACCTACGGCTTAAGCGAGCTGTACCCGAGCATGGCGGCCTTTGGCTCGGAATACAGCAAATGGGGCTATGAGCTCACGCTCAAGGTGCGCGAGAGCTATGCCGAGACCGGCACATGGGCGCTCGACCTGCTGGCGCAGCTGGCGCGCTACACGTTCCAGACCGGCAACTATTTCGAGCCGGGTGCATACATCCCCGGCGACGGCGGCTCCCTGCATCCGGAGCTGAACTCGGCCATCACGGCGCTGGCCATCGTCAGCGACACGACCGCCGCACCGATCGAGACCGTGCACGGCAGGGTCGCATTTTTGCAGCTGGTCGGTCTCACGCAGCCGGAGCTGGACGCGGTCGCGCGCGACCCGGACGCACTCACGGGCATTCTGGAGCGGATGCGCGCAGAGGATCCGGAGCTGGTGCTCGACATGCGCAGAACAAGGTCTTACATATAAACTGCTGCCATATGCAAACCGCCGCACCGTGGCGTCACGGTGCGGCGGTCTTGATTTATGCCAAAACGCTGCTGTTTTATTTTGCAAGCAGCTCCGCGCAGGCCTCGCCGAGCAGCCGGATGCCTTTTTCGATCACCTCGTCACTGCTGTTGGAGTAGTTGATGCGGAAGGTGCTGACATTGCGCGCCTTCTCATAAAACGGATCGCCCGGGCAGATGGCCACGCCCTTCGTGAGCGCGACACGATAGAGCTCGACCGCAGACATGCCGTTCGGGAGCTTCGCCCACAGGAACATGCCGCCCTCGGTCGGCGTGAACTCCACACCCTCCGGAAGGTACTTGCGCATGCAGTCCATCATCAGCTCCGCCTTGTGCTTGTAGAGCACCTTCGTCTTTTCGATGTGCGCGTCGATGTCGTTGTCCGCAAGGTACTGCGCGAGCACGAGCTGCGAAAAGATGTTCGTGTGCAGGTCGGCGGTCGCCTTGTAGCTCAGGAGCTTCTCACGCAGCTCCTTGTTGCGCACGCACACCCAGCCGATGCGCATACCGGGCGCGACGATTTTGGAAAACGTGCCGAGCATGCAGCACTGCTCCCCCAGCTCCTTGCCGAAGCTGTCAGTCGCGGTGCCGGAAAAACGCAGCTCACGGTACGGGTTATCCTCGAGCACGACAATGTCCGTGCCGCGGAAGATCTCCACGACCCGGTCGTGTACCTGCTGGCTGTAGCTCAGGCCGGTGGGGTTCTGGAAATTCGGAATGACGTAGGCAAACTTCACGTCCGGGTTCGCCGCAACAGCCGCCGCGAGCGCGTCGCAGTCGATGCCGTCGGGGTTGATGGTGACCGGCAGGATCTCGGGGTCAAAGAAGTGGAACGACTGCAGTGCGACCAGATAGGTCGGGTCCTCGACGATCACCTTGTCGCCGGGATCGAGCATGCACGCGCCCATCATCGTCAGCACCTGCTGCGAGCCGTTGGTGATGATGATATCGTCGGCCTGCACGCCGGAAACGCCCATCGTCTCATAGCGCTTGGCGACCCACTCGCGCAGCGGCTGATAGCCCTGCGTGCCGCTGTACTGCAGCGCCATGACGCCGTTATGCTCGAGCACCTTGTGTGCTGCCTTGTCCATCGCCTCGACCGGGAAGGAGACCGGGTTCGGAAGTCCGCCCGCGAAAGAAATCAGCTCAGGAGAAGCCGCTGCCGCAAGAATGCTTGCCGTAAATTCGCCCTGAAAATCGGGACGCAGGATTTTGTTGGAAAGTCTGGGATGCATAATTTCTCCTTTCATGGGCGCTTGTGATATTCTGTATCGTCGACAGGCAAGCCCTCATAATGTGTCGATTATAGCACGCTGAGATCGTCTGACAAGGGAATTTTTTGATGAGGCGCAAAATATGTAGACTTTCACAGAAAGACGCGCACAGGTGAAATCTTCTGATAGGTAAAACGCACATCCGCACCGTATTCGCACGGTGCGGATGCAAGACGTTTTATTCGGTTTCGTTCCGGTCTCGCAGCGCCTGCGCGACGGCGGCACGGATCTCGTCAAGCGGCTGCCCGCTCTCTCGCGCGCGCCGTGCCAGATCGTCGTATTCCGCCTTCTCGCGCGTGACGCCGTAGCCCTGCGCCGTTTTGACGCGCACCGGACCGAAGCGTGTCTGCACGGTCTGCGTGCATCTAGCGAGGCTGTAACGGGCGCAGGTGCGCTCACGCACGCCGAGCGTTGTCGTATTGCGAAAGATGCAGCGCAGCATGGCATTCCGCTGCTCCGGGCGGCAGAGACAGGTGAGCAAAACACCCGGGCGGCCCTTTTTCATGCCGACGGCGGTGAAATACACATCCAGCGCGCCGAGCACAAGCAGCTCGTCCATAGCAAAGGCAAGCGACTCCGCAGGCTGATCGTCGATGTTGCAGCACAGCTCCACGACCTGCTCATCGCCGTTCCCGCTCTCACCCAGGAGCACACGCACGACGTTCGCCGCTGCAAAATCCTTCGTGCCCGTGCCGTAACCGGCGGCGGAGACGCACATCTGCGGCATTGCACCGTAGTCAGACACGAACTGCCGCAGCAGCGCCGCACCTGTGGGGGTGCACAGCTCGCCCGTCACGCCGCCGGCATAGACCGGCACGCCGCGCAGCAGCCGCTCCGTCGCCGGGGCGGGCACAGGCAACACACCGTGCGCGCAGCGAACCTGACCGCTGCCGACATTGATTGGCGAACAGAGCACGCGCTGCGGCTGCAGCGCGTCCATGAGCGCGCACACGCACAGCACATCCGCCAGCGCATCGAGCGCGCCGACTTCATGAAAGTGCACCTGCTCAACCGCGCAGCCGTGCACCGCGCTCTCAGCGTCCAGAAGGCGCGCATACACCGCCTTGGCATTTTCCCGGATCGACCGCGAAAGCGGCACGGTGTCCAGAAAGGCCATGATCTCGGCCGCGCTTGCGCCGCCGTGCGCACACTCTGTGTGCAGCGGGTGCGCCCCCTCCTGCTGCCCGTGGATGTGCACGGTGACGTGCGTACCGCGGATGCCGCACTTGGCATCCGGCGCAGCGGACACCACTGCCCTGCCGCCGAGCGCCGCGTTCATATCGGCGAGAAACGCCGCCGGATCGGGATGCAGCTCCAGCAGCGCCGCCGTGAGCATATCACCGGCACAGCCCATGGAGCAGTCAATATACAAAGTTTTCATTCGCTCTCCGCCCTCGCTTTCGGGTCCAGTCGGATGGTGGAAAAGTATTCGGACAGTCCTGTGGTGATCTCCGGCCACCGCGCCCGTGCCGCCGCGTGCTGCGCCGCCGGAAGCTGCAGCAGCGCGCCCCCGTCGCGCAGACGCACACGCAGGTCCGTAAAGCCGAGCGCGAACAAAAATGCCTCACTCCGCTCCACCGCCCGGAGCTTTTCAGCCGTGATCGGCTCGCCTATCGGAACGCGCGTGGCAAGGCAGGCATAGGCGGGCTTATCCCACGTGAAGAGCCCGGCCGCCTTGGAGCGGCGGCGCACCTCCGCTTTGGTCAGACCGCAGAGCCGGAGCGGCGAGAGGACATGCGCCTGCTCGAGCGCGCGCATACCCGGCCGGTCGCCGCGGTCATCGCTGGCGTTTGTGCCGTCGAGCACGACGGGATACCCGTCCGCAGCGGCGGCCGTGCAGATCGCGCCGAAGATGCGGCGCTTGCAGAAATAACAGCGGTCTGCAGGGTTCGCGACGATGGTGTCCTCGCACAAAACATCCACCTCCAGCTCACGCAGCGGCACACCGAGCGCTGCCGCCAGCCGGCGGGCATCGGCGCGCTCAAACGCCGGCTGAAACTGCGAGCGGACATAATATGGCATGATATCTGCGCCGCACGCAGCGGCGCTGTAGAGTACGAACGCAGAATCCGCTCCGCCCGAGAACGCGAGCGCGGCCTTCGGATGCTGCGCAAAAAAATCAGAGAGTTCCATGACGCCTCCGTCAGTCGAGATGATTGATCATGCTGGCGAGATAGCCCGCGCCGAAGCCGTTGTCGATGTTCACGACGGACATACCGCTTGCGCAGGAATTGAGCATGCTCAGCAGCGCCGCGATCCCGCCGAGCGACGCGCCGTAGCCGACGCTCGTGGGCACGGCGATCACCGGACAGTCGGCCAGGCCGCCGATGACGGACGGCAGCGCGCCCTCCATGCCCGCGACCGCGACGATGACGCGCGCAGACATGATCGTGTCCAGATTGGCGAGCAGCCGGTGAAGACCCGACACGCCGACATCATACAGGCGTGTGACCTCATTTCCGAGCGCTTCGGCCGTCAGCGCTGCCTCTTCTGCAACGGGGATGTCACTCGTGCCGCCGGTCGCAACGACGATGCGCCCCTTGCCGCCGGGCTGCGGGAGCTCGCCGATGATGCCGACTCCGGCAGTGCTGTCATAGCGCAGCGGAAGGTTCGTCTCCAGGTAGGCCGCCGCCTCCGCCGACAGGCGCGTGATGAGGATCGTCCGCTGGCCGCTGCGCAGCATCTCGCGGGCAATGCCGAGAATGTGCTCCTTCGCCTTGCCCTCGCCGAAGATGACCTCCGGCACTCCCTGACGGATGCCGCGGTGGAAATCGACCTTTGCGTACGCGCCGATCTCCTGAAAGGGCTGCATCTTCAGCCGGAGCGCCGCGTCGTCCGGGGTCACGTCGCCGTCGGCGACCTGCTGCAGCAGCTGTGTCAATTCCTGCTTATCCATTGCGTCTGTTCTCCTTATCGCGCGTGGTTTTCCGTCAGCAGCAAAATGCTGTCTGACAAATTACAATATACCGCACAGGCCGCGCATCCGCAAGGGGAAAAATCGCACTGCGGGCGCATCCGGGCAAAGCGAAAACCGGAGCGTTTCCGCTCCGGTTTTCAAAAACGATGGTATAAAGCTTTTGCGCGCCTCAGTGGCAGCCGTGATGACCGCAGCCATGGTCGCCGCAGGTGTGGCCGCCCTCACCATGCTCGTGATCGTGGTGGTCGCAGCGGACGTTCGGGTTGTAGCCGAGATTTCCGGCCAGCAGCGCATGGACAGCCGCGTCGGCATCACCGCTGACGCCGCCGAAGAGCCGGATGCCCGCCTGTGCCAGCGCCTGCTGTGCGCCGCCGCCGATGCCGCCGCAGATGAGCGTGTTCACGCCGTGCTGCATCAGGAAGCCCGCCAGCGCGCCGTGGCCGCTGCCATTGGTATCGACCACTTCGGAGGCGACGATCCTGTCGCCGTCGATCTCATAGATCTTGAACTGCTCGGTGTGGCCAAAGTGCTGGAAGATCTGGCCGTTTGCATAGGTAACTGCAATTTTCATGTTTGCTTCTCCTTTGTGTTGTTGCATATTCGAATGGGTATCTTCTGTTTTTGTACGGCAGCCCTGTTTGCAGCGCGCCTGCTCCTGCCCGCCGCAAATACGGTAGCTGCCGCCGGTGATGACGAGCTTTCTGCCATATACAAGGCACGCGGCGATCTTGCGCCGGGCGCTCTCATAGATCTCCTGCACGGTGGAGCGGGAAATGTCCATCTGCGCGGCGCACTGCTGGTGCGTGCGCTGCTCGAGATCGACAAGCCGGATGACCTCATACTCATCCAGCGTCAGCAGAATGGGAGCCGCCTCCTCATGTCCCTGCGGGCAGAAGGTGTCGACCTGCGGCGCATCGCAGATCCGCCGGCATCGCGGTGGTCTCGGCATAGCGTCACCTCCAAGGCTGTTATTTTCGGTATATGCCGATTATAATGCCGCTGCGCGCGTTTGTCAACACCTTTGTTCGCGCCGCCGGGCAGCAAAAAAGGAAAGGGCGCTTGCCCTTTCCTTTTTTTCGCGTTTGGCTCAGTGCCGGTCGGCCACGAGGCGCTTGGCCACGTCGGTCAGCATGGAATAATAGCCGAGCTTGTTGACGTGGATGCCGTCACCGCCGCCGCAATCCGGGTTGAGGCCGCCCGTGTCATTGCGCAGGTGCGTCGTGACGTCGATAAACCCATAGCCCGCCTGCTCGACGGCAGCCTTGGCCGCGGCGTTGTAGCGGTCGATCTTATCATTCGAGGCAAAGTTCGACCCGGCATCGATCGGCGTGATCGACGCGACATACAGCTTTGCCGACGGCAGCTCCGCCTGCGTATCGGCAAGGAAGCTGAGGTAATTCTGGCAATAGGTCTCCTCGCTGGTCATGTTGATGTCGTTCATGCCCATGGAGAAGATGACATACTTCGGGTCGATGACCTTCAGCGCCTCAAGCGCGGTATACGTACCGCCGTTGATATCAAATGTATATTCCCGCAGGCTGCGGATGCCGACATTTCCGGTCGCAACGACCATGTCCTTCGGCAGCACATCATAGACGAACAGGCCGCTGCAGATGCTGTCGCCGACAAATGCACAGTCGGACAGCTGCACCAGCTCGTCGTTGTCAAACGAATAGCCGCCATACGGCGGGAGCTCGATCGACGGCGTCGCGCTGACGGTCTCCTCTGCCGGCGGCGCGGTCGGCGTGGGCGTAGTCTCTGCCGGCGTGGGCTGGCTGTGCGATTTCCTGAGTGCCATAATTACCGGGATCGACACCGCCACAAGGACCACACACAGGATGATGATAACATTGCGCGCCGTCTTTTTCTGTTTGCCTTTGCGTTCCACTTGCTGAAAACATCCCTTCCAAACAAACTGTTCTCTTACTATAGCACGCAAAACCGGTTCTGTCGAGGGGTGTCACATATGTTTTCGCGTCACAAAAACGGGATGCGGCAAGCGCGCCGTCGCATGCATCGGGATGCGCCTTTTTCAAATGCGTAATCATTTGCAAGGAGAATCGTTTTGGGGAAAACGACACGACCAACCATTGCGCGTCAACAAAGAAATCCGAGCGATAAGGGGAGGCGCACAGCGGCCTCTTTTCCCTGTGCCGAGACTGGGAGACGAAGGATTTCCCGGCGGCGCATAAAGCCAATCATCCAGCGGCTCAGCGTCCCGGTTCCGGCGAGGACGGCATCCGGCACACGGCGCGCCAAACCGTGGGGGGAGCAAAACGAACATAAACAAGGCGGCATTTTCCCGCTCTCATTGTGATACCATCCGAAATCGCAAAAATGCCTTGAAAAAATATTGTTTTTCTGATCCTTTCGGTCTAATATCACAGTATAAAAACATTCTGCCAAAAAAATCAATTTATCATGGAGGTATTGCTATGCAGAAGCTTGAGAAGCTGTACGAAGGCAAGGCCAAGATGGTCTTTCGCACCGACGACCCCGAACTGCTGATCGTCGAATACAAGGATGATGCCACCGCCTTTAACGGCGAAAAACGGGGCACCATCGCCGGAAAAGGCGTCATCAACAACCGGGTGACCAACCACCTGATGGCGCTGCTGGAGGAGCAGGGCGTGCCCACCCACTTCGTGCGGGAGCTTTCCGACCGGGAGACCCTCGTCAAGAAGGTCACCATCGTCCCCCTCGAGGTCATCGTCCGCAACATCTCCGCCGGCTCCTTCGCCAAGCGGTACGGCGTGGAGGAGGGCATTGTGTTTGACGCCCCCACCATCGAGTTCTCTTATAAAAACGACAGTCTCGGCGACCCGCTCATCAACTCCTACCACGCGCTGGCCCTGAAGCTGGCAACGGCCAAGGAGTTGGAGCAGATCAAGGCGCTGGCCTTCCGGGTCAACGACCTGCTCAAGGGCATCATGAAGGGCATCGGCATCGACCTTGTGGACTTCAAGCTGGAGTTTGGCCGCCTGCCCGACGGCAGCATCGTCCTCGCCGACGAGATCAGCCCCGACACCTGCCGCCTCTGGGACGAGACGACCCACGAAAAACTGGACAAGGATCGTTTCCGCCGTGACCTCGGCAATGTGGAGGGCGCATATCAGGAGATCCTGCGCCGTATGCTCGGCGCGTAACGGGGCATGGGCCTATGTTTTCACAGATTCATGAGGAATGCGGCGTTTTCGGCATTTACAGCAGCGGCGGGACAGATGTTGCCGGGCTGACTTACAGCGCTCTGTTCGCGCTTCAGCACCGGGGACAGGAAAGCTGCGGCATTGCCGTCAACGACGACGGCGTCATATCGGGATATAAGGACCTCGGCCTTGTCGGTGAGGTCTTCCCTCCCGAGCGCCTGCAAAAGCTCGGCGGAGGCCAGCTGGCGGTGGGTCATGTCCGCTACGCCACCACCGGCAGGAAGAGCCGCGAAAACGCCCAGCCCCTGATCATCAATCATATCAAGGGCAGCATGGCGCTCGCCCACAACGGCAACCTGACAAACGCCGCCGAGTTGCGGGAGGCACTGGAGCTCAACGGCGCGATATTCCACACCACCAGCGACACCGAGGTCATTGCCTATACCATCACCAACGAGCGTCTGCGGGCCTCCTCCATCGAGGAGGCGGTCTCTGCCGCCATGGACAGGATCAAGGGCGCGTACTCGCTGGTCATCATGTCGCCCCAGAAGCTGATCGCCGTCCGGGATCCCCACGGTTTCCGGCCGCTCTGCATCGGAAAGCTGGGAGACGGCTGGGTCTTTGCCTCCGAGAGCTGCGCGCTGGACGGCATCGGTGCACAGTTCGTGCGGGACGTGCGTCCCGGCGAGATCGTCATCGCGGACAAGGGCGGCCTGCGCAGCATAACCACCCATTGCGGCCAGTGCCCCCGCTCGCTGTGCGTCTTTGAGTACATCTACTTCGCCCGTCCGGACTCCGTCATAGACGGCAGCTGCGTCCACACCGCGCGGCAGCGCGCCGGGGCCTTTCTGGCGCTGGAGCACCCCGTTCAGGCGGACGTGGTCATCGGCGTTCCGGACTCCGGCCTGGACGCCGCCCTCGGCTATTCCAAGCAGTCCGGCATCCCGTACGGCGTGGGCTTCATCAAAAACAAGTATATCGCCCGCACCTTTATCCAGCCGGAGCAGAGCCAGCGGGAGAAATCCGTCAACATCAAGCTCAACACCATCTCCTCCACCATCCGCGGCAAGCGCGTGGTACTGATCGACGACTCCATCGTCCGCGGCACCACCTGCGCCCACATCGTAAAGCTCGTCCGCGAGGCCGGCGCGACGGAGGTTCATATGCGCGTGTCCGCACCGCCGTTTCTCAACCCCTGCTATTTCGGGACGGACGTCGACTCCCGCGAGAACCTCATCGCATGCAGCCACACGATCCCGGAGATCGCGCAGATCATCGGCGTCGACTCCCTCGGATATCTCAGCACCGACAGCGTAACAAAGCTGGCCGAGTGCGGCGAGGGCTTCTGCACCGGCTGCTTCACGGGGGAATATCCCGTTGAGGTGCCGGAGAAAAAGGCCAAGTTCCGCTTTGAGCGCGGACTCAGCGAAAAGGAATGACGCCGCTCGCGTGCCTTTACGCCGATGTCAACAAAAAACCGGCCGCTCGCGCATGCAAAAACCCCCGCGCTTGTCGCAATGACAAGCGCGGGGGCGACTTTTTGTGCAGCGGGCGTTACCGCTTGCTCTCCCGGTTGATGCGGATCAGAAAAAACACGATGACCAGAACCGTCAGGACAACACCGAGCACCACGAGCCAAGGTGCGTCCACGATCGAGCCGAGGATCCCGACCGCCATGCAGCCCACGCAGGAAAACATCATCCGGCTCATGTCTCTCAGGATCGTGCGCGCATCATACCGTGCCTTTTTCTCCTCCGGGAGCGTGTTATAGCCCGCGATCAAAAATGTGCCTTTTCCGCAGGCAAACACGATGCCCAGAACCAGAAAAAGCAGCGCCGCGATAATCTGAGCTTTCATGCAATTTCCCTCCCATCAGCGGATGCGTGATCTCGCTTCTTTTCTTTGAATAACAAGAAATCCCCCCCATGACCCAACGGTCACGGGGAGGATTTCTGAAGTTTGGTGGAGACGGAGGGATTCGAACCCTTGACCTCTCGGATGCGAACCGAACGCTCTCCCAGCTGAGCTACGCCCCCACAAGGCTTGTTCATTATAGCACATTTTTCACATTTGTAAAGACCTTTTTTTCTTCCGGCGCATTTTTGTGCGAAAAAGTCCCGAAAAAGAAAATTGCTTCCCGCTCTTGCGCAATCGCCGCTTTTGTAGTAGAATACTTGCACGTGGCCATTGACAAGGCTGCACTAGTCGGGGAGCCAGCGGTGTCCTGTACCTGCAATCCGCTATAGCAGGGATGAATTCCCGCCCCCGGATAGGTTGATGTGTCGTCTGCCCGCAGTAAGCGGCGTTGAAGGTTCGGTCCCGCGCAACGGAGCCTTGTGAACCATGTCAGGCGGGGAACCGAGCAGCATTAAGCAGGTCACTCCGTGTGCCGTGGGGGCGCCGAGCCCGAGCTGGCTGCTGTGGTAACGGGCATGTCGTCTATTCAAAGGTGGGTGTGCAGTCTTGTCAATGGTCACGTTTTTTATGTTTTCCGTTCCCGGAGGTGACGCGCGCAAATGATGTATCAGGCGCTCTATCGCAAATACCGGCCGAAGACGTTTGACGACGTTGTCGGTCAGGAGCATATTACCGAGACGCTCAAAAAGCAGGTCGAGACCGGGCGTCTGTCCCATGCCTACCTGTTCATCGGCACGCGCGGGACCGGCAAGACCACCTGTGCCAAGATCCTGGCCAAGGCGGTCAACTGCGAGCATCCGGTCAACGGCAACCCGTGCAACCGGTGCGCCGCCTGCCGCGGCATCGACGACGGGTCGATCCTCGACGTGGTCGAGCTGGACGCCGCGTCCAACAACGGCGTCGACAATGTGCGCGCCCTGCGCGATGAGGCGGTGTTCTCCCCCGCCAGCGTGCGCAAGCGTGTCTATATCGTCGACGAGGTGCACATGCTCAGCAACTCGGCGTTCAATGCTCTGCTGAAGATCCTTGAAGAGCCGCCGGAGCACCTCATGTTCATCCTCGCGACGACGGAGCTGCACAAAGTCCCGGCAACGATCCTGTCCCGCTGCCAGCGGCACAGCTTCAAGCGCATCCCGGTCGACACGATCACCGCGCGCCTGAACTTCGTCGCGCAGCAGGAGCACCTGGACCTGCAGCCGGATGCGGCCGCGCTGCTCGCCCGCATGGCGGACGGCGGTATGCGTGACGCGCTCACACTGCTCGACCAGTGCTGCGGAAACGAATGTATCTCGACCGACGCGGTCATCTCCGCCATCGGTCTTGCCGGAAACCTGCGCACGGCGCAGCTTTTGCGAAGCGTTGCCGCTGGTGACACCGCAGGCGCGCTCGAACAATTCCGCGACCTCTGGCAGGATGGGAAAGACCCCTCTGCCCTGCTCGACGAGCTGAGTATGCTCCAGCGTGACCTGCTCATGCAGGCCGTTGCGCCGCGCGGCGGCCGGGAGCTGCTCTCCGGCGCATATGACCCGGTCACGCTTGAGGAACTCTCCGGTGCATTTTCGTCCGCGCAGCTGCTGGCAAACCTTCAGAGCATCCAGCAGACGCTCGGCGCGATGGCATCGCAGCCCAACCCGCGCATCGCGGCGGAGTTGTGCCTGATTCGGCTCTGCCGGCCGGAGCTGTGCGACGATGTGCCGACGCTGTGCGCGCGCATGGACAAGCTCGAACAGACCGTATACAGCGGGGCGATCCCTGCGCCACACGCACCTGCGCCCGCGCCGAAGGCAAAGCCTGAGCCGAAACCGGTGCACGATGACGTTCCCCCTTGGGAGCCACCCGCGCCGCCGGTCTCCGCGCCGAAGGCAAAGCCCGAGCCGAAGCCGGTGCACGACGATGTTCCCCCTTGGGAACCGCCCGCACCGCCGGTCTCCGCGCCGAAGGCGAAGCCCGAACCGGAACCGGTATTCGACGATGTCCCCCCTTGGGAACCGCCCGCACCGCCGGTCTCCGCGCCGAAGGCGAAGCCCGAACCGGAACCGGTATTCGACGACGTTCCTCCATGGGAGCCGCCGGAGACCGTTCCCGCTCCCATTCCGGAGCCGACCCCGGAACCCATCCCGGAGCCCGAACCCGAGCCGATCCCGGAGCCGGTGTCCGCACCCGCGCCGGAGGCTGCGCCCGCTGAAGCGGGCACGTTTGACTGGCAGGCGCTGTGCGCATACATGGAGCGCGAGCTGCCGGTCGGCATCTATCACTTTCTGCTTGACCCGCTGCAGGCTGCCGGTGAGCTGGCCGACGGCACGCTGACCCTGCACCTGAACAAAGCTCCGGCTTACCCGATGTTCAACAAGCCCGAGATCGCGGAGAAATTCCGTCTGGCCGTGCAGACACTGACCGGGCAAAATGTCCGCGTGGTCATGCAGCCGATGGACACGGCGACCCAGATCAAGCAGCGACAGATCGAGGAGCTGACACGCTTCCCGAACGTAACGATCCGATAAAAAAAATTTTGATTCACAGGAGGATACAAACATGGCAAGAGGCGGTTTTCGCGGCGGTTATGGCGGCATGAATCAGGCCAACATGATGAAGCAGGCGCAGAAGATGCAGCAGGACTTCCTGCGGATGCAGAAGGAGCTGGAGGAAAAAGAGTTCACGGCGAAGGCCGGCGGCGGCATGGTCACGGCCGTTGTCAACGGAAACCGTGAGGTCACCAAGATTGAGATCAAGCCCGAGGCGGTCGATCCCGATGATGTCGAGATGCTCGAGGATCTGGTGCTGGCAGCCGTCAACGAGGCGCTGCGCCAGTACGAGGCGGCCTCCGACGCCACGGTCAACAAGATCGCCGGCGGCATGAAGCTCGGCTTCTGAGCAAAAAAATCAGCACGCACCGTGTTCGTGACGGTGCGTGCCTTTTTATTTGCGCAAAAATGCGTGCTCCTCGCGCTGGACAAGGCCGAGCGCCGGGTCAAAGCAGGCGCGGCCGCGCAGGACGCAGGTCTTGCCGTAGCGGGCGCGCAGATTGTCGAGCGTGATATCGAGCCGGCGCGCGCGTGCGCGGCGCTCCGCATCCTCGAACAGGTCCATCTGATGCGGCGCACACGCAGGCTGGAGATCCAGCGCGCGCACGCCGATGCTGCGCAGCGGCTCGGGCCACAGGTGCGCCTGCTCACACAGCGCCAGCGCCGCATCCAGCACCTCGCTCGTCAGATCCGTCGGATGGCGCAGCGCCATGCGGT
>OHAE01000445.1_pt1 | contig 37833 bp, 31 predicted proteins | sample 1577061 | NCBI WGS metagenome assembly OHAE01 (sample SAMEA3541535, study PRJEB24748) | human gut metagenome | biome: human gut; feature: human-associated habitat; material: faeces | place: China | collected 2012
CCGTTTCGCGCCAGCGCTGCTGCAGTTCGCGGAACTTGTTGAACTACCCGCCGAATGGCACAAACAAAGCTACATACAGCTTACCTGGCCTCATGCCGATACCGACTGGGCCTATATGCTCGATGAAGTGGAAACCTGCTTTGTCCGCCTTGCTACCGAAATAGCCAGCCGCCAGCCCCTGTTGCTCGTGGCTCCCGAATTTCCGGCAGCCTTGGCCGACTTCCCCTATCGTGACCAGATTACTTTTGTGAAATGTCCTACAAATGACACCTGGGCCCACGACCATGCTTTCATCACCCTGCTGGAAAAACACTCCGACCCGCAGTTGCTCGACTTCTGCTTCAACGGCTGGGGGATGAAGTTTGCTGCTCATAAGGATAACCTCATCAACAGTCATCTGTTCAAGACCGGTGTACTTAACGGCGACTACATCAACTGCCGCAACTTCGTGCTTGAAGGCGGTTCCATTGAAAGCGACGGAGAAGGTACTTTGCTCACCACCTCCCCCTGCCTGTTGGCTCCCAACCGCAACGACACCCTCTCACGCAAAGACATCGAAGCCTACCTGATGGAACGCTTCAACCTGCGTCAGGTGCTCTGGCTGGACTACGGCTACCTGGCCGGTGACGACACAGACAGCCACGTAGACACCCTGGCCCGTCTCTGTCCCGACCACACCATTACTTACGTGCAGTGCCTGGACAAGAACGACGAGCACTACGGTGCCCTCCGCTCCATGGAAGACCAGCTCAAGACCTTCCGTACCCTAAACGGAGACCCCTACCGTCTGCTTCCGCTGCCCATGCCCGAAGCCATCTATGACGAAGACGGCGAACGCCTTCCGGCCACCTACGCCAACTTCCTGATTATGAACGAGGCCGTGCTCTATCCTACCTACGCCCAACCGGAAAACGATGCCCGTGCCGCACAGGTACTGACAGAAGCCTTCCCCGGACGTGAAATCATAGGCGTGGACTGCCGTGCCCTTATCAAACAGCACGGTTCCCTCCATTGCGTCACCATGCAATATCCTGAATCTGTAAAAAACCAAATAGCACAATGAAACGAACTATCCGTGTCGGCATCGTACAACAGGCTTGTACGAACGACCTCAAACTGAATCTTGAAAAGCTGCACCGCAACATCGCTTCCGTGGCACAGGCCGGTGCGCAGTTAGTAGTTCTTCAGGAACTCCATAACACTCCTTATTTCTGCCAGACAGAGGATACCAATCTGTTCGACCTGGCCGAACCCATTCCCGGTCCTTCTACCGGCTTCTACAGTGAGATAGCCGCAGCCTACCACATCGTGCTGGTCACTTCACTGTTCGAACGCCGTGCCGCCGGACTGTATCACAACACTGCCGTGGTATTCGACACTGACGGAAGCATCGCCGGAAAGTACCGTAAGATGCACATTCCAGATGACCCTGCTTACTATGAGAAGTTCTATTTCACTCCCGGCGACTTAGGATTCGAACCCATTCAGACCTCCATCGGTAAGCTCGGCGTGCAGGTTTGCTGGGACCAGTGGTATCCGGAAGGAGCCCGTATCATGGCCCTGAAAGGTGCTGAACTGTTGATTTACCCTACTGCCATCGGCTGGGAAAGCACCGACACTCAGGAAGAAAAGATGCGCCAGCTGGGGGCATGGGTAACCGTACAGCGCGGTCACGCCGTAGCCAACGGTCTGCCCGTTATCGCCGTAAACCGTGTAGGTCTTGAACCCGACCCTTCCGGCCAGACCAACGGTATCCAATTCTGGGGTAACAGCTTCGTAGCCGGTCCGCAAGGCGAAATCATCGCCCAGGCCAGCAACCTGAAAGAAGAAAACATGGTGGTAGAAATCGACATGAACCGCAGTGAAAATGTCCGCCGTTGGTGGCCCTTCCTGCGCGACCGCCGCATCGATGAATTTGAGCAGCTCACCCGCCGGTTTATTGACTAACAGACAATCACTATATTATGATAAAAGCCATTACTTCTACGTAATGGCTTTTATTTTTTCTTATCGTCTTTCCCAAAAACTCGGAGTCAGCAACAGCAGCACACCGAAGAGTTCCAAACGCCCTATCAGCATCATGAACGACAACAGCCACTTCGCCAGGTCAGGAAGCGCACTCCATGAAAATGCTGGTCCGAAGACACCCAGTCCCGGCCCCACGTTACCGATACTCGACACGGATAATCCGAAAGCCTCTTCCAGTCCGATACCCATGCACATCAGCGCCAGCCAGCATAAAAAGATACAGACAAAATAAAAGAACACAAACGTCATCACCGTGGCAAGCGTACGCTGTGACACCGCCATCCGGTTCATCTTTACCGGCAATACCGCTCTGGGATGCATCAGCCGGTGGAACTCATTTTTCACGTTACGCAACAAAAGCAGCAGACGCACATTCTTGACACCCCCCGCCGTAGAACCGGCACAGCCTCCTGCCACCATCGTATAAATAAGCAGCAGCCACGTGAAAGGAGGCCACATATTATAATCGTCCGTAGCAAAGCCACACGACGTATGAATGGACGCCACCTGGAAAAGCGATTTCCGGAAAGCTTCCTCCAATCCATAATTATTATACCAGTACAAGGCCCCGGTAATTATCAGTGTCACCGCTCCGATGGAAATGAGATACAGCCGGAGCTCTCCATCCTTAAACAACTGTCCGCAACGTCCCTTCATACACATGAAATACAGCGAGAAGTTGATACCCGACAGAATCATAAAGATAGCAATCACATATTCGATAAAAGGAGAATTCCAGTAAGCCACACTGGCTTGCTTGGTAGAATATCCTCCGGTAGCCGTCGTAGAAAAAGCATGACATGCGGCATCAAACAAATCCATGCCACCAATCAGCAGCAGTACAATTTCTGCCACAGTCAGCACGAGATATACCGTCCACAGACATTGTGCCATGACGCTGATTTTCGGATGAATCTTGTCGTGCGTCACCCCCGTAGCTTCCGCCGAGAAAAGCACCTGATTGCCCACTCCGAAAATAGGCAGTACGGCAATTGTAAAGAACACAATTCCCAATCCTCCAATCCATTGCGAGAAGCTGCGCCAGAACAGCATGCCGTGCGAAAGAGCTTCAATATCATCCAGAATGGTGGCTCCCGTAGTGGTAAAACCCGACATGGTTTCAAAAAACGCGTCGGTCACTGACGGGATACTCCCACTTATGTAAAAAGGCAGCATACCGAAACCTGTGAAAAGCAGCCACGTAAACGCTACGATGCAATACCCGTCGCGTCGTGTCACCCGGTTTTCGGCTCCTCTTCCCAACAGAATCAGTCCGCTTCCCACGGCCATATTAATCAATGTCGTGTAAATAAAATAAATATAGTCTTCCTCCCCATAGCACAAGGAAACGCCTGCACATGCCAGAAACATCATTGCCTCCATAAAGAGCAGGATACCCAAGATGCGAAGAATCATCTTTCTGTTAATCAAACTGTTGCCTCGGTTGGCAGTTACATTGACCGCCGTCGATAAAAAATCTTCCATGTAGCTTTATGTGTTTATCTTGCAAACTTACAAAAATTCTCATGAATCACATCGAGAAACACAAGAAATGACACCATAGAAATGATGCCAGACAGAAAAAAGCAAATCCATAAGGCCGTATCCTCCCCCACAGGAACGGGTTCCGAAACCGTGACACTTCCGGGCCGCCGCTTGACGGGTTGTCGGGGTTGGCACCGGTTTTTCAAACTTTCTATATACAGGTGTGGAAAAATATAAGCGTTGTATTTTTCCACACCCCGCGTATATATACTTTATAAAAATGCCTGCCAACCCCGACAACCCGTCAAAATTTTCTTCCTTCACCCCTCTCCGGAAGCCTCCGAAAACGCCCTTGCGTTTCAATTAAAACGTACTTGCGTTTGATTCAAAACGTACTTGTGTTTTAAGTAAAACGCACTTGCGTTTGAATCCGAACGCAAAAGCGTTTTTCAAGAGGTGTAAAAAATTGATGAGAAAACAAGAAAATGCGATGCAGTATTTGTCAATTCTGTTCATTTGTTTACTAAAACTGGCTAGAAACTCATTTTGTCGGGATTTCTTTTTGACTTTTCGGTGAAATGGGATAATTTTGTAAGATAAATAGACGCTGACGCTTACCTTGCATACCTATTTTGCCTATTTGGGATAAATGGGTGTGGGACAGGTAACGGCGAAGCGTACCTAAAAAGAAACAGCAATATTTTCATTCTTCATTCCATTGTTATAACATTCATTAATATAAAAGCCACATGGAGAACGGATTACTCGTTTATACCCCTTTAAATGGGAAATTTAATATTGGAGACTACATTCAAAGTTTAGCAGCTAAACAATTTTTTCAAACTCCTCCCAAATATTATATTGACAGAGATCATACGAATGAATACAAAGGTGAGCCTGTTAATCTTATAATGAATGGGTGGTATTCCCATTCTCCTCAAAACTGGCCTCCATCAGAGCAAATAAATCCACTTTTTGTTGCATTTCATATAAATGAAACGGTCAAAAAATTTTTTTTATCAGAAGAAAGTATAAGTTACCTCAAAAAGCACGAGCCAATTGGATGTAGAGACTACAACACATTGAATATGTTATTAGAAAAAGGGATAGATGCTTATTTTTCGGGCTGTCTAACACTCACTTTAGGCCTAACTTATAGACATGTAGAAAATAAAGAGAATAATATATATATTGTTGATCCTTTTTTTGACTTTAAGACAAAACCTCAGGCTTTATTTTCTTATATGCAAACATTAATATCACATTACACAGTAATAAAATCTATTGCAAACAAAGTAAAAAATAGTGTATTAGTTCCTTTTTCAGGCTTAAAGGCATTACTTGTATCTGCCGCTATTTATCAACAATATAGTAGTGTAATTTCTGATGAAGTCTTTATAAAAGCTCAATTTGTCTGCCAAGAATTTTTCAGTAAAGATTACGTAAATGATGATGAAAAGTTCAAAAAGGCTGATGAAATTCTAAAAAAATATGAAAGAGCTCAATATGTTATCACTTCTCGAATTCATTGTGCACTTCCATGCCTTGCAATGGGAACTCCTGTTATCTTTGTGAACAAATCAGAAGATACTATATTAAGTTCATGCCGGTTTGGAGGCATATTAGATTTCTTCAATCTACTAACAATCAACAAAGGGAAAATTCTTTCTAATTTTTTAGAAGAAAAACTAACCTGTAACACGCATTTCAAAAATAAAGAACTACATAAAACCTATCAAGAAGAATTAATCAAACGTTGTCGAGAGTTCACTATCAAATAAAAAGCAAAATGAACATTCTTTATTTTTTCGAATATGCACCTAATCCACAACGTGGAGGAGCATCTAGACTTACACATTCATTAGTTAGCTATTGGAGAAATAATAACAAAAATTACTCTTTTTTTTGTGCATACTTTAAGAAAGAAATAGATTACCTTCCTTATTTTGAGGATGAAATTTTAGTAAGAATAACAGACAAAACAACTTTCGGTAATTTTCTAAGAAAAAATAATATCTCCATTGTTATATTTCAAATGGGATTTTCAAAAGAATATTTCAACTATGTCAAAGATTGTTGCCAAAATCATATACCTATTATAACGGTCTTTCATTCTATGCCAGGGTGGGAAACTATTCATATCAAAAATCTTATAAAATCCCTACCATGGCATACGGCAACATTTACTGAGAAAATCAAAAAAATATTTCTTCCATTTTATTTAAAACATACCAACAACTTAATCCGTAAAAAAAATCAATATATTTACAATCTGTCAGCGAAATATGTAGTTTTATCAGATTCTTATATTTCACTATTTCAGAAAAAATATCATATAAAAAACGACTCAAAATTATTAGCAATTAGCAACCCATTGTCATATTCAGAACAAACTAAAATTGAATATTCAAAAAAGAAAAATCAGGTTTTAATTGTCTCCCGTTTTTCTGAAAGTGAGAAACGTATATTATTTGCACTTAAAGCATGGAAGAAAATCCAACAACACATTATAAACAATAAATGGGAATTGATAATTGTAGGATTTGGAAAAGATGAAAGTCTATACAGAGATTATGTCAAATTAAACAAACTTCAAAATGTCATTTTTACAGGTAAGCAAGAACCTTTTAAATATTATAAAGAATCTTCCATTTTTCTCATGACCTCAGCGTTTGAAGGATTTGGATTAACTCTAACAGAGTCGCAACAAATGGGAGTGGTGCCTATAGTCATGGATTCCTTCCCTTCTTTACATGACATTGTTATTAATGGTTATAACGGTATAATAGTTGCCAACAACGACGTCACATCTATGGCTGAAGCTTTGAAAGATTTAATAATAAACGAAAATAAAAGAATTAATTTAAGCATAAATGGATTTAATTATATAAAAAAATTTTCAGTTGCAAATATAGCTTATAAATGGGAACAACTTTTTAATGAGTTTGAATAAAGATGGAATCCAGAGTAAAAAAAAGCGTAACAAACGCACAAGTTAATTTTATATTCTATATAATATTGCTTGTTGCAACCTTTTTCTCCAGAAAAATATTCATAAACAGTCTTGGTGACGAATTTGTTGGTTTAACATCAACATTACAAAACATATTAGGTCTGTTCAATTTAGCTGAATTAGGTATAAGTTCCGCAATAGCATTCTCATTATATAGACCTCTATTTGAGAGCAACAAAAAAAGTATAACAGAGCTAATATCTATATTTGGATATTTATACAAGAAAATTGGATACATTGTTGCAGGAATAGGCTTTATTGTTGCATTTAGTTTACCTCTAATCTTTAATAAAAGTCCTTTAGACCTCAAAATCATTTATTTTGCTTATTTTTCATATTTAATAGTTTCACTCTTCACCTATTTTTTCAATTATAAACAAACACTACTGACTGCTGATCAAAAGGAATATTACGTAACAATTTATTATCAATCTGCTAACATAATCAAAATAGGTATACAAATTATATTACTCTTGAGATATAAAAATCCCTATATCTGGTTAATAATCGAGCTTACATTTGGCATAATATATTGTTTTATTTTAAACTACAAAATTCGGAAAGTCTATCCTTGGCTACAATCAACAGTAAATCAGGGTAAAGAATATTTGACGAATTATCCCGAAATCCCCAAACATATTAAACAAATCTTTGTACATAAACTTGCAAGTGTGGCTCTACTAAATACTTCTTCAATATTTATATATGCATTTAGCTCCCTTTCAATCGTTACATATTTTATGAATTATAATTTAATAATTCTAAAAGTAGATGCTTTAATAACACAGATTCTTAACAGTACTTCAGCAGGTATAGGCAATTTAGTAGCAGAAGGAAATAAACTAAAAATAAAGAATGTATTTAATGAATTGTTAGCAATAAGGTATTTTATTACAATTCTTTTATCCTTATGTATCTATTTCTGTATTAATCGCTTTATCGTAGTTTGGCTTGGTGAAAACTACATTTTATCTAACAATATTATCATTTTAATCATTGCAGCTTTTTATTTAAAACAAACTGGAGAAATTGTAGATCAATTTTTAAGAGCACATGGACTATTTTATGATATTTGGGCTCCTCTAACTGAAGCTGGAATCAATATTTCTGTCTCTATTGTCGGTGGAACACTATGGGGATTACAAGGTGTTTTATGGGGACCAATAACTAGCATGATAATAATTGTACACATTTGGAAACCGTATTTTTTATACACAAAAGGACTTAAATCATCTGTCATAGAATATTGCATAATAATTTCTAAATATACAATTGTGTTTTTTATTACATACTTCATTTTTAAAATAATTGATGCTAATGTATTAAGACTCTATTTTTCTGATAAAGACTTTAGTTCTTTTATACTTTATAGCTTTACCACCCTTGGGGTTATCACACTCATCACTATGTCACTTATGTATGCATGTTCTATAGGATTCCGAAATTTTACAGAAAGAATATATAAAACAATTAGCAAATGATACGAGAAAGATTAAATTATTACCAAAAAGAAATCAAACAAGGACTATCCTTACTTATATCATATATCATCAGTTTAATAATAAAAAAAAGCAAAAAGGATGGTTCTATTCAAAATCCTATTATTAAGCTATATACAAGAACATATGATAATGCAAATGAAGCAGTTCATAATAAAGTTCTTTATTTCCCTGAAGGCCTATTTGGATGGAAATACTGGAGATGTTATACTCCTTTTACAAGAACCAATTGTAAACTGGAAAATCCATCTATTGCTGTATCTCAAGATGGATACCACTGGACTACTCCTGCAGGGTTAATAAACCCTATAGAAAATTTAGAAATGCCAGAAGAAGGTTTTAATTCTGACCCACATCTATTATACAATCACACTACACAACAGCTAGAATGTTGGTTTCGATATTGCAAGTTTAATGGAGGAGAGTATATTTTTCGAAAAAAATCTTCAGATGGAGTAAAATGGTCTACCAAGGAATTGATGCAAACATCTGACCACACATATCAAAGTCTCGTTTGCCCTGTTGTTATTTATAATGAAAATAACCAATATCAAATATGGATTTTAACGAACAATAATGATTCTTTTAAGGATGGATCATATATAAAATATTATGAATCTATTGATGGGAAAAAATGGAATTTCATCAGAAATATACAAGTACGTATAGAACCTGATCATATGCCTTGGCATTTTGATATTGAAAAATCTGAAAATTCATACCACATGGTATACTCCACTCGGGCTATTTCAGACTATAACAATCTAAATTATATAGTATATGCATATTCTTCTGACAATAAAACTTACAAAAGCCAAATCATATTAAAGAAAAGTACAAAATGGTATACATGGGATAATTACAAAATGCATCGACCTGCTTTAACTTTTATCAACAAGAATTGCCTATTATATTACTCTGCACAAAATCAATATTCGCACTGGGGAACAGGAGTTATAAATATATCATCAATAATCATAAATAAATGAAAGTTTCAATTATAATACCTATATATAATGTAGAATCATATATAGCAAATTGTCTACATTCTGTTTTTAACCAAACTTATAAAGATCTAGAAATCATTTTGGTTGATGACTGCGGAACGGATAAAAGTATGGATGTAGCAAAAGAAATAATAAGAAAATACAAAAATGATTTTCATATTATAATAGAACATCATACATACAATAAAGGTTTATCAGCTGCCAGAAATACAGGAATAAAAAAGTCAACAGGGGAATTTATTTACTTCTTAGATAGCGATGATACCATAAGTAACGATTGTATAGAGCGACTAATGTTCCCAATACTACAAGGAAATCATGTTGACTTTTCTATAGCAGATTATAAAGTCATCGGTACCAACCAAATATATCCTCCACTACTTTTAGAGGAAGGCATAATAAAAGGCAACATCAATATTATTAATTCTTATTGTAAAAAAGAATGGTATGTAATGGCTGTCAATAAACTTATTAATAAAAGTTTCCTACTAAAAAATAATCTTTTCTTTAAAGAAGATTTATTACATGAAGATGAGTTATGGTCATTTCAATTAGCAAGTTGTGCTGAATCTATGTATGTTATACAAGAAAAAACATACTTTTACTATATAAGAAACAACTCTATAACAACTGCTCCAAAAAAGAAAAACTTTGATGCGACATCGACTATTATTCAAGAGATAAATAATACCATAAACCTCCATAAACTATGCCATAATATTGAGGTTTATAATTTAATCGAAGGATTAAAGATTTCAACCTTTATAAAAAAATATAGATTTAAATATAAGTATAACTTATATTATATTTATAAAGAGAGTTATAGAAATCGCTCTACTTCAATTTCATTGAAACAATTAATACAAACTTACCCTTCCAAAGTATTATGGGAAGTACAATATTACCTTCCCCCTAAAATAGGATATTATTATTGTATTATTTTGATTAGATTATTTTACATCTTAAAATATGGACTCTAATATAAAATTCTCTGTTATAGTTCCTTTGTATAATAAAGCAAATTATATTAAAAAGACAATAACATCAATTCTAAATCAAACATACTTTAATTTTGAAATTATAATTATTGATGATGGATCCACAGATAACAGCCTTGAGGTTGTTAGAGAAATCAAAGATTCAAGAATCCATATTTTCTCTAAAACAAATGGTGGAGTATCTGCTGCTAGAAATTATGGAATAATCAAAGCAAAATTTCCATATATAGCTTTTATTGATGCAGATGATTGGTGGCATCCATATTTCCTTGAGAGAATAAAAGAACTTATTGAAACATATCCAGATGCAAAAATGTTTGGAACATCTTTCGCTGAGGTCTCAAACAAAAAAGAAAGGCCAACGATTAATTATCATTTCTTACCAAAAGGAAAGCAAATACTAAATTATATTCAAACATTTTCTAAATATTATATTTCTCCGATATGTTCTTCTGCTGTAGTTGTTAAAAAATCTATCTTTCAAACAAATCTTTTCAATGAGAATATAACAACCGGGGAAGATATACTTCTTTGGATAAAAATAGCAATTAATAACAAAGTTGCATATAACAACGAAGTTCTATCTTTTTACAATAGGACTGTTTATAATAGTATTAGCCGAAAATTAATACCATTACAAAAAAATTTTATGCTATATATAAAATCAGAAATAAATACCACAGATTCAGAAGAAGTTCAAATTCTTATTGATGGTTTAATAATACGAATGTTACGCCCATATTACCTTTTTAATCATGATACGCCTAAAGTCAACAAATTACTTCAATCTATAGACTTCTCTAAGCATAATTTTATCCATTACTTATTTTATAAATTACCGAAACCAATTATTAAGATATTATATCTGTTAATAAAAAAATAATCAAATGAATATTTTATTAATCAATGATTTTAAGACTGGAGGAGGAGCTGAAGTTATTTTTTATAAAACCTATCAAACCCTCATGGCCATAGGTCACAATGTAGATATCGTATATTGTCATGAAAAAATAGTATCACCTAAATCCATTATAAACTATATTTTCTCCATTAAGAAATATTTTGAAATAAAAAACAGCCTAAAGAAGAAGAATTACAATCTCATTTATATACTAAATTATTCAAATGCATACTCACCTTCTATACTATTAGCAATTAATCAATACAAAAAGAGAAATCCTAAACTTAAAGTTCTATATAATGCGCATGACGCTCATATAATATGTCCGAATAGTGCATTAAATTATTACCAAAATAAAAGGAGTTATCGATTCAATACTCCAATTTCATTCAAGCATTTTATCCTCAAGAGATTAGACCATCGAGGTGCTATCTATAGTATAATAAAAAAAATACAATGGATTTTAGCCTATAAAATATTACATTTACAAAAAACTTTTGATAAAATTTTATGTCCTAGCTTATTTCTTGCAACACAAATACAAAAAACATATCCGTATCTTGATACTGATATATTAAGAAATCCATTAAATAAAAAAGAAATAGAAAAACCTCAAAATTACAATAAGCTCATCCATAGCCCAATACGATTAATTTATTTTGGTAGATTATCATCGGAAAAAGGCTTAAATATTTTACTTCAAAATTTCCAGAATGTAAATATAGACTATGAATTTCACATTTATGGCGATGGGCCAGATAAAGAATCTCTTCAAAAATTAGTAAACCAATTAAGTCTAAAAAATAAAATATTTTTTAAGGGGAAATTACCATGGAAGAGTTTAATGAAAATAATCCATCAATATGATGCTTTCATTCTTCCTTCACATTGCTACGAAAATGCACCTCTTTCTATCGTAGAAGCAGCGTATGCTGGCCTATATATACTTACAATGAATTATGGAGGAATGAAAGAAATATCTGATATTGTAGGAAATAATCTCTTTATTAACCCCATTTCACCCGAGACACTAACAACACAAATAATGAACATTTATAAACTGCCATTCAATAAGCCTAATTATGAAATGTTCTCAGAAGATTTATTTAAAGAAAAAATATCACAATATATATCCTCTCTAAAATAAATCATCCACAATGCTTCTATTAGAAACCCTGATTATCATATTCGAAGTTTTCTTCATACTAAAATTTAGAAGTGTTTTACTTCAACTTATCTTACTAGTCTCTTTTTTACCACTAGTAACAATGATTGCATACATAAATAACTTACCAGTACCTGGAGTTCTTTCCTTACATAAAGAAATTTTTACCCCACAAGTCTTATATACAGGACTTATACTTCTAACATTATCAAATGTAATTCTTATTAAAGTTTTATATCCCCTTAGAAATCAAATTTATCAATATACACCTTTTAAAAGCACAAATTTCACATACGTTTGTCTACTTTGTATTCTTTTTCTATGCGCAGTCATATCATATCCAAGAGTATTTGGATTTGATTTTGGTATAGATCTTTCCACTATTTATATTTCTTCAAATATTGCATTACTTATCTGTAAGCGACCTAGAAATAATTGGGGAACAATAATCCACATGATAATTTTATTCTTTGTAATATTAGGAGGAGATAGAGTTGATAGTATTGTTACAATTGTCTTCTTAGGTATTATGTCCAATCAAAAAGAAGTCACTACAGAATCAATCAAAAAATCATATCTCATCATCGGAGGTTCCATTCTATTTATACTATCAGTAATTAGTGGAATAATTCGTGATGGAAATTCTATTTCAATAGCTACTATTTTGTATAGTTTTTATGCTCAACAAACAGTAGCAGACGTATTATACGTATTCTTATGTAGCATTGGATATTTTTACGAACAAGGTGTTAATTTATCCGTATTAGGAAATTTCCTTTTTGGATTATTTCCAGGTCCATTTTATGGAGTAGTATCAGAATATAATTATACAATTTTCCTTATAAAAAACTACTTACCCAACCCAGGAGGAGGATTATTTTTTTCTGAGGGTATGATTGCATGGGGTCCCATTGGAGTTCTTATATACACAACAATATATGCAATATGCATTAAAGCTTTATTCAAGAGCTCAAAGAAAATTCTCATTGCATTATTTATCTTATCATTCAGTATGCTTTGCAGAATACAATGGTATGGATTTATATATGCCTATAAACCTATTCTATTTACAATCCTATTTTATCTCATTTTTATTCATAATATCCGAAACATAAAAGAATAATGACATGAAAATATTACATGTTTCAAAATTTTATCCTCCATATAGAGGAGGTATAGAAGATGTATGTTACAATATAGTACAAGCTTTACAAGAACATACACAAAAGGTATTTTGCTTTAATGACAAAAAAACAGATTCTATATCCGTCATTAATAATGTAGAAATCATAAGAATCGGCACTTGCATAGAACTTGCAAGTCAACCTATATCTTTTTCATACTACATAAAACTAAAAAAGGTAATACATACATTTAATCCAGACATTATACATTTACATCTACCTAATCCTCTGGCGTGTTTATTTATCTTAAAACTTATTCCTATACAAACAAAATTAATACTTCATTGGCATTCTGATATAATTGCACAAAAACTTATTTATCAAATATTTCGCCCTATAGAAAAAAATATTCTAAAAAGAGCAAATAAGATTCTAGTTACAAGTCCACAATATTTAGAGGGATCAAAACCTCTATTTCTTTTCAAACAAAAATGTATAGTTATACCCAATCCTATCTCTATTGAAAAATTAAATATGACAACCAATGATTATAAGAAGATAGATATTATACAAAAAAAATATAAAGGAAAGCAAATCATTTTTTTCCTGGGACGACACGTTACGTATAAAGGTATCAAATATTTAATTGAGGCTGAAAAATACATAAAATCTGAATGTATTATACTAATAGCAGGAAAGGGCCCACTCACACAATCATTAAAAAAAGATGCAATTCAATCTGAAAGAATTCAATTTTTAGGAAAAATTCCAGATGAAGAAATTAAAATATATATGCATAGTGCATCCATTTTTGCATTCCCATCTATTACAAAAAATGAAGCATTCGGCGTTGTTCTAGCCGAGGCAATGTATTGTAAAGCAACTCCTGTTTGTTTTACAATCAAAGGGAGTGGAGTAAACTGGGTTAATATAAACGGAAAAACAGGATTAGAAGTTGAAAATAAAAATGTAAAGGCATTTGCACAAGCCATTGAAACACTACTTTCTGATGACCAATTAAGACTACAATTAAGCGAAAATGCTCACCAAAGAATCAAAGAACTATTTACGATGAATACCATAGAAAAACAAATAAAAAATATTTATCAAAATATATAATTTATGGAGAAAATAGATGAAATAGATTTTATGAGATACGTACGAAAATTATATATTAAACGTAGAATAATATATAAAGCAACGGGAATTGGTATTATCATAGGTATCATAATAGGCTTTAGCCTACCTAAGACTTATCAAGTAAATATAAGTATCTCTCCAGAATCAGGTGTCACAGGGGCTAGTGGTTTATCCGGCATTGCCTCTATGTTTGGTTTAGGGAATGCATCTACTGGATTTGGAGAAGATGCCCTGACTTTTAATATGTTCCCTGAAATTGTAAAGACAAATCCTTTTGCTTTGGAAATGCTTCAAATCCCCATTCAAACACAGAAAGGAGATAGTATTATGCTCTATGATTATTTGGATACAGAAAAAAGGCCTTGGTGGAATTATGTAATGGGAGCTCCCGGAATGCTTATAGGAGGAATAAAGTCACTTTTTAAAGATGAACAAAAAGATAGTATAAAAACTACGATTGATCCATTCCGTCTCACACCAGAACAAAGCGGGAAAATCGGAATGCTAAAGAGTATATTAAAGGTAGAAACAGACAAAAAAAGTAACATAACGAAAGTCACAGTTTCCCTGCAAGACCCGCTTGCAGCTGCAATCGTAGCAGACAGTGCTGTACACAAACTGCAGGAATACATCACGGACTATCGTACCCGTAAAGCAAAACAGGATTATGATTTCCAGCTCAGCTTATGTAAACAATACAAAAAGGAATATTTTGAAGCTCAGCAGGAATACGCAAAATTCTCAGATGCTAACCGAAATGTCATCCTTCAAACTGTAACATCCGAAAAAGATAGATTACAGAAAAATTTAAATATGGCAGAACAAATCTATAGTCAATCTATGGCACAACTTCAGGTACTTCGTGGAAAAGTTCAAGAGGCTAAGCCCGTATTTGCCGTAGTAGAACCAGCTACCGTACCACTTAATCCAGCATCTCCTAAGACCATGATGATTATTCTTGCTCTCGCATTTTTAACTTTCTTGTTTGAGTCTGCATGGATTCTTTTCGGGAAAGATATTTATCATGACTTCAAGAATGAACTGAAAAAGAAAGATTAATTCTACAATTCTCTATGAAACTAAAAGCAATTTTACTCTTTGCTATACTATCCGGTAGTTTGGCACAGGCACAGACCGAAAACTCTTCCCTCACCTACCATGTAGAATTAGGAGCTACTGCTGGAAACGGTACATACGCCCCGCTATGGTTCACGAGCAACCGTTACGGATTAGGAAGCACAAATCCAAATTCGGGATATCTGCTGGCAGGCATCTCATACGAAAAACAATTCAAACGCGGATGGCGTATTGAAGCCGGATTAGACATGGCGGGAGGCATTCATCAGGCGCAAGATGTGTTCATTCATCAGATATACAGTGATTTTTCCTGGAAGATGCTGACACTGAACATCGGAAGTAAGGAACGCCCGGGTTTTCCGCTGACCAAGAACACAGCACTAAGTAGCGGAATGATGGTGGAAGGTCCTAACACGCAACCGATTCCACAAATCAGAGGAGAAATCAAGGAGTTTCTAAACGTGCCGGGCACAAAGGGATGGCTGGCTTTTAAAGGACACATTGCATACGGTTCATTTACAGACAATGGCTGGCAGAAAGATTTTGTTCAACCTGGACAGTATTTCACAAAGGATGTGCTTTACCATAGCAAATCGCTCATGTTACGATTAGGTAACAAGGAAAAACTGCCATTGGAATTTGAATTTGGCCTTCTGATGGCGACACAGTTTGGTGGTGACCGCTATCTGAAACTAGAAGATGGAAGTACAGAGAATGTGCTGGACATGCCGGACAATTTGAAGGCTTACTGGAAAGCTTTTTTCCCTCAAACGGGAGGAAGTGATACTCCTGAAGGAGAACAAGTAAACGTGGAAGGAAACATGTTAGGAAGCTGGAACTTCGCACTGAATTACTATTTGGGACAATGGAAGTTCCGGGCTTATCTGGAACATTATTTTGAAGATACATCGCAGATGTTTTGGGAATATGGACGCTGGAAAGACGGACAAATCGGACTGGAAATTACTTTCCCGAAAAACCGGTGGATAACTTCGGCAGTATGGGAAGGCCTAAACACCAAAGACCAGACAGGCCCGTTGTTATTCGATAGTTTCTGGGGACAGTTTCCGGAATACCAGGTTAGTGCTAACGACAATTATTACAACCACTACATCTATGGTGCTTGGCAGCATCAAGGTATGGGCATGGGCAATCCATTGCTTCCAGGACCGGCCTATAATGCAGACCATAGTATTTCTTTCCGGAGTAATCGCGTAAGAGCACATCACCTGGGCATCAGCGGACAGCCTTCTTCGGAGTGGGGATACCGCATACTGATTTCATTTGCCCGTCACTGGGGCACATACGACATTCCTCTTGACCAACAAAGAAAACAATTCAGTTCGCTCTATGAAGCAACTTATACACCGAAATGGGCAAAGGGATGGAGTGCTTCGGCAGCACTGGGACTTGACCGAGGTAATTACCTGGGTAATTCTACAGGAGGCATGCTGACCATCAGAAAAACAGGAGTGATTTTTTAATTAAAGAAAAGAAGTATGAAACGAATTTTCTATATAGGGCTTTGCATGATGGTACTGGCCATGATATGCAACGACTGCAAAAAGGAGCCAATAAACGCTGAGATTGAAGGACACTGGCAATTATTAGAGTTTACTACGAAAGCGGACAATGAGGTGCATCCGTGTGAACGTATCTACTACAGTATACAGCTTTGGGTAGTGGAAGTGGCAGAAAAGCAAGGGCCACAGGGATTGACTCCTTTTCGTGGAAGATACCAGTACGATGAAGTAAGTAATAGCATCACCATGAACGACATGAGCACGTATGACCTTCCAGAAAACTCCCGTCCGGCTGAGGTATGGGAATTGGAGCCCTACGGACTAAACAGTGTGAATACGACGTTCAAGGTAGTGGAAACAAACGGGAAATACATGACCTTAGAGTCTGATTATGCCATATTAAAGTTTAAGAAATTCTAAAGCAAAAGGCATATAATCAGAAGAAAAGCCCCGGCTGTCATTGGCAGTACGGGGCTTTTTCTATATCTTTGCGAGGTAAAATTTGATTATTTATGGAAAGAAAAGTAGCACTAATCACAGGTATTACAGGACAGGACGGATCGTTTCTGGCTGAATTTTTATTGGAAAAAGGTTATGACGTACACGGTACTATTCGCCGCTCGTCAGTGGACTTCCGCGAACGTATCGCACATCTGGAAGGACAACCGAACTTTCACTTGCACTATGCGGATTTGAGTGACTCCATGAGTATCCTGCAAGTGGTAAGCAAGGTACGCCCCACGGAAATTTACAACCTGGCTGCACAAAGCCACGTACAGGTAAGTTTTGACTCTCCAGAATTTACAGCCAACGTGGATGCAACAGGTGTACTCCGCGTGTTAGAGGCTGTCCGTCTGTGCGGACTGAAAGATACCTGCCGCATCTATCAGGCATCTACTTCGGAACTTTACGGAAAGGTGGAGGAAGTGCCGCAGAATGAAAACACGCCGTTCCATCCTTACAGCCCGTATGCAGTGGCTAAGCTGTATGGCTTCTGGATTGTGAAGGAATACCGCGAGGCTTACAATATGTATTGCTGCTCGGGTATCTTGTTCAACCATGAATCGGAACGTCGTGGAGAAACTTTCGTAACACGTAAAATTACGCTGGCTGCAGCCCGCATTGCACAGGGAAAACAGGAGAAGCTGTATCTGGGTAACCTGGACTCACTACGCGACTGGGGTTATGCCAAGGATTACGTGGAATGTATGTGGCTGATTCTGCAGCATGAAACACCGGAAGATTTCGTCATCGCTACGGGTGTACAGCACAGTGTACGTGAATTCTGTTACCTGGCATTCAAGTATGCGGGCATCGAACTGGAGTTCAAGGGTGAAGGCATCAACGAAAAGGGTTACGACAAGGCTACCGGTAAGTGCCTGGTAGAGGTAAGCGAGGATTTCTACCGCCCGACAGATGTAGTGAACCTCTGGGGGGACCCGACAAAGGCAAAGGCTAAATTAGGCTGGAACCCGTCGAAGACAACCTTTGAGGAACTGGTAAAAATCATGGTGGATGCGGATATGGCAAAAGTGGCCGTAGAAAAAGCAGGAGAACAGATTCGCACAAACCTAGCAGAGTATCTGGAGAAGGGAATCGTGAAATAATGAAGAATGAGGAATGAAGAACGAAGAATTAATAATGAAGATTATATGTTCTTTTGTTCTTCTGTCTCTGAAACAATAAACAATTAATTTGTCGAATATGGACAAATCAGCGAAGATATATGTAGCGGGACACCACGGACTGGTGGGTTCCGCTATCTGGAATAACCTGAAGGAAAGAGGTTATAATAACCTGGTAGGACGTTCGCACAAGGAACTGGATTTGCTGGACCCGATAGCGGTAAAGAAGTTCTTTGACGAGGAACAGCCGGATGCGGTGATTCTGGCTGCGGCACACGTGGGAGGCATCATGGCCAACCTGCAATACCGCGCGGACTTTATCTACCAGAACTTACAGATTCAGCAGAACGTGATTGGCGAAAGTTTCCGTCACGGAGTGAAAAAGTTGCTGTTCCTGGGCAGTACCTGCATTTATCCGCGTGAGGCTCCGCAACCAATGAAGGAAGAGGTGCTTCTCACCTCCCCGCTGGAATACACGAACGAACCGTATGCCATCGCAAAGATTGCGGGACTGAAGATGTGTGAAAGCTTCAACCTGCAGTATGACACGAATTACATCGCCGTAATGCCGACCAACCTGTACGGTCCGAATGATAACTTCCACTTGGAAAACAGTCACGTACTGCCAGCCATGATCCGCAAGATTCACCTGGCGAAATGCCTGAACGAGGGCGACTGGGATGCGGTACGCAAGGACATCAACCTGCGCCCGGTGGAAGGTGTAAACGGAAGTAATACGGACGAGGAGATTCTGGAAAAGCTGGCGAAGTTCGGCATCACACCGGAAGCGGTTACGCTTTGGGGTACGGGAAAGCCGATGCGTGAGTTTTTGTGGAGTGAAGAAATGGCAGATGCCAGCGTACATGTGTTGCTGAACGTAGATTTCAAGCAGACGTATGATGCGTCAAAGAAAAATGCGGACGGTATTACTGAAATCCGTAACTGCCACATCAACGTGGGTACGGGCAAGGAAGTGTCTATCCGCGAAGTGGCAGAGAAAATCATGAAGGAAATCGGCTTCAAGGGTGAACTGCGCTGGGATGCATCGAAACCGGACGGCACACTGCGCAAGCTGACGGACGTAAGCAAGCTGCACAGCCTGGGATGGCACCATAAAGTAGAAATAGACGAAGGTATTCACCGCTTGTATGAATGGTACCTGAAGGGTATCTGCATCAATCATCAGACAGTATAATCCGAATGGAAGAAAAAATAGAGAGACACTGGTATGCTTTCTACGTAAGAATGCATCACGAGAAAAAAACGGCAGAAAAATTAGAAATGCTTCACGTGGAGCATTTCTTACCCATACAAGAAGTGGTGCGTCAATGGAGTGACCGGAAAAAGAAAATCAAGCAGGTCGTAATCCCGATGTTGATTTTTATCTGCACGGATGAAAAAGGACGAATTGAGCTGCTTCAGAATTTTCCGTCGCTAACGGGCTGCTTGATAGACCCGGCAACCCGACGACCGGCCATTATCCGGGACAAAGAGATGGAGCAGTTTAAGTTCATGCTGGATTACTCCGAGGAGACGGTACGGTTCCAAAATGAGCCGCTGGCCCCAGGGGAACAGGTAGAAGTAATCAAAGGCTCTCTGAAAGGTCTTCAAGGTGAACTGGTAGAAATAGGAGGACACTCGCAGGTGATGATACGCATTGACCATCTGGGCTATGCCATCGTGGAAATGCCAGTAGGATACGTAAAGAAAGTATAAGGCTGGTTTCTCAAAAGAGAAAGCGGGAAAATAAAAGAAACGGCGGGAAGTTGCTTTTCAACATGTGCAACTTCCCGCCGTTCTTTGTTATTGGAAGAATACGTCATCAAGACGCGTAGTATTTTCTTCTTCTATCTCTGTCAGACGGTCTTTACAAGGATCGAAATCACCTGGAATATCGAAAGTCTCGTCTTGAGAGTAGCCTAATGTCTTGTCGGCATAGACTTTCTGCATATAGATGCCCCAGATAGGCAATGCCATAGAAGCCCCCTGGCCGTCGCGCATCGTATCGAAATGGATGTCGCGTTCTTCACCACCTACCCAGCAACCGGATACCAACGAAGGAGTGAAGCCCATAAACCATCCGTCGGAGTTACGGTTGGTAGTTCCTGTCTTACCTCCCATATCAGCCTTGATGCCATACAAGCGACGAACACGGCCACCAGTACCTTCATTGATTACGGCACGCAGCATAACGAGCATCTTATAAGAAGTAGATTCACTAATGACTTCATTCACTTGCGGCGTGAAGTTGGCTATGACGTTGCCATCATTGTCTTCAATACGGGTGACAAACAACGGAGCGGTGCGGATACCTTTATTGACAAAGGCTGTATAAGCACTAACCATCTCTCCTACCGAAATTTCACAAGGTCCAAGACAGAGGGAAACGGTAGGCTGTACATCTTTATTTAACACACCAAATGAGTGTATCAGGCGAACTAGGTCGTACGGACTGAGCTTGCTCATCAGGTAGGATGAAATCCAGTTATTGGAGTTAGCCAATCCCCATTTCAAGGTCACAATTTCTCCATAATGTGACTTGGAACTGTTACGGGGTGACCAGGCTTTTCCGTTTTCATCAAAAAGAGTCTGCTCCACATTACGAACTTCATCACATGGCGAGAAGCCGTTCTCCATGGCAAGCGCATACAAATAAGGTTTGATGGTTGAACCTACCTGACGACGACCTACCATAGCCATATCATACTGGAAGTAGTTGTAATTAGGTCCTCCCACGTATGCTTTCACATGGCCCGTAATCGGGTCCATGGACATGAAACCTGCACGCAAGAAATGTTTGTAATACTTGATGGAGTCAAGCGGAGTCATGATTGTATCTTTTTCTCCATCCCATGAGAATACGGACATTTCATATTTGGTATTAAAGGCTTTCATGATTTCAGCTTCCGAACATCCGTCAGCCTTCATGGTACGGTAACGGTCGCTCTGACGAATGGAGCGGTTCAGAATCTGCTCCACTTCCTCCGGTGTCAGCTGATTGGTGTAGGGAGCTGTCTTACGTCCTCTCTTTTCCTTGAAGAAGCGAGGCTGCAGATATTTGGCTACATGTTCATAAACAGCTTCTTCGGCATACTGCTGCATACGGGAATTGATAGTGGTATAAATCTTCAATCCGTCTACATACAGATTGTAGTTGGTACCGTCTTTCTTTTTATTCTTCGCACACCAGCCATACAACGGGTTCGTTTCCCAAGCCAAAGAATCTTCATAATATTTCTGCATCTGCCAGCCACGATAATCGCTCCGGTCCGGCTTACGGGCGGTCATTACGCCACGCAGGTATTCACGGAAATAGGTAGCCAATCCGTCTTTATGGTCGACAGGCTGAAATTTCAGCACCAAAGGAAGTGCCTGCAAAGAATCACATTCTTCCTGAGTAAGGAAGCCTGCCTTACGCATCTGGTCGAGCACGGTGTTACGACGTCCGCGGGAACGTTCGTTAAAACGACGGGGGTTATAGAGAGAAGGGTTCTTACACATACCTATCAAGGTAGCGGCTTCTTCTATTTTCAAGTTCTTCGGGTCTTTGGCAAAATACGTCTTAGCCGCTGTCTTGATACCTACGGCATTGTTCAGGAAGTCGAACTTATTAAGATACATGGTAAGGATTTCCTCCTTTGTATAATAGCGTTCCAGTTTTACCGCAATCACCCACTCGATAGGTTTCTGCAACAGACGCTCCATTACATTGTCGGCTGTCGGTGAATAGAACTGCTTAGCCAACTGCTGGGTAATGGTACTACCTCCACCGGCATGTTTCTGCATGAAGATTCCACGCTTGATAACCGCACGCATGAAAGCACGGGCGTCGATACCGGAATGGTCTTCAAAACGCACATCTTCAGTGGCCACCAAGGCATGTACCAGATGGGGAGAGAGGTCTTCATAGCCCACATACACTCGGTTTTCCTTACTAAGCGACCAGGTTCCCAACAGTTTTCCGTCTTCAGAAATGACCTGAGTGGCAAACTTCAGATTCGGGTTTTCCAGTTCTTCTACCGGGGGAACATACCCTATTTTACCTTTTGCAATGGCCGTAAAAACGATGGCAACTGCGGCAATGCAGATGAACACAAAACCCCACATTGCATATATAAATATCTTTCTCATACTTTTATTATATTCATTAATTAGACTTTTAAGCCGCAAATTTACGGAAAATCTTTGTAACAAAGACTTATTTTCCGCAATATCCTCTTAAATGCGAAAACGTAGTCCGAAATATCCTAAAAACGGTGGGATTTCTATTTTTTTTACCTACCTTTGAACTCCGGTATTATAAAAGTAATCAAAAACAGCTAACATGGAAAATAGAAGTTTAGTTACTATCGCCGAACATTCCAAAGAGAAAATCATGTATCTTCTGGAAATGGCAAGAGAGTTTGAAAAGAAACCTAACCGCCGCCTGCTGGCAGAAAAAGTAGTTGCCACTCTGTTCTTTGAACCATCTACCCGTACCCGTCTGAGCTTTGAAACGGCAGCCAACCGCCTGGGAGCAAGAGTCATCGGATTTACTGATCCGAAGGTGACCAGTTCTTCTAAAGGAGAAACGCTGAAGGATACCATCATGATGGTGAGCAACTATGCAGACATCATCGTGATGAGACATTATCTGGAAGGTGCTGCACGTTACGCCAGTGAAGTGGCTCCGGTGCCCATCGTAAATGCCGGAGATGGTGCAAATCAGCATCCTTCACAAACAATGCTGGATTTATACTCCATCTATAAGACTCAAGGTACACTGGAAAACCTGAACATTTATCTGGTAGGTGACTTGAAATACGGAAGAACAGTTCACTCGCTGCTGATGGCTATGCGACACTTCAATCCTACTTTCCATTTCATTGCTCCGGACGAACTGAAAATGCCGGACGAATACAAGCTGTATTGCCAGGAACATCACATCAAATACGTGGAACATACTGATTTCACTGAAGAAACCATTGCAGATGCAGACATTCTGTATATGACTCGTGTTCAGCGGGAACGTTTCACTGACCTGATGGAATATGAAAGAGTGAAAGATGTGTATATCCTGAACAACAAAATGCTGGAACATACACGTCCGAACCTGAAAATCCTCCACCCGCTTCCTCGTGTGAACGAGATTACCTACGACGTGGACGACAATCCGAAAGCTTACTATTTCCAACAGGCCAAAAACGGTCTTTATGCCCGCCAGGCCATCCTTTGCGACGTGTTAGGAATTACACTCGATGAGGTAAAAGCTGATACTGAAAAATAATCCGGAAACTATTCAATTCAAGTAACTATGAGTGAAAAGAAAGAATTACAGGTGGCTGCGCTGAAAAACGGAACAGTCATTGACCATATACCTTCCAATAAGTTATTTACAGTCGTATCCTTGCTGGGACTGCAGGATGAAGATGCCAACATCACAATAGGCAACAACTTTGAAAGCAAGAAATTAGGCAAGAAGGGAATCATCAAAATTGCTGACCGCTTCTTTACGGAAGAAGAAATCAGCCGCTTGTCGGTAGTTGCTTCCAAAATTAAGCTGAATATCATCCGCGACTATGAAGTCGTAGAAAAGAAAGAAGTGGAAATGCCTGACGAGCTAAGAGGCATCGTGAAATGCAACAACCCGAAATGTATCACCAACAACGAGCCGATGCAAACATGGTTCCACGTCGTCGACAAGGAAAAAGGCTTGTTGAAGTGTCATTACTGCGAAAAAGAGCAGCAGAAGGATAACATCAAACTTCTGTAAACCATGAAGCAGGACTGGAAACCAGGTACAATGATTTATCCTCTTCCAGCAGTCTTGGTTACATGTGGCAGCTGCGAAGAAGATTATAACATTATCACCGTAGCGTGGGTAGGTACAATCTGTACCAACCCACCTATGTGTTACATTTCTGTCAGACCGGAGCGGCACTCCTATCCTATTCTGAAAAAGAATATGGAGTTTGTCATTAATCTGACCACCAAAGATATGGCTTTTGCCACAGACTGGTGCGGAGTTCGTTCAGGCAAAGACTACAACAAGTTCCAGGAGATGAAACTAACTCCAGGAAAGGCAGCCATGGTGCAGGCTCCTCTCATTGAAGAGTCGCCCCTCTGCATTGAATGCCGGGTAAAGGAAATCGTCGCTTTAGGTTCACATCACATGTTTATTGCGGACGTAGTTAACGTGAAAGCTGACGACAAATACCTGAACTCGGAAACCGGCAAATTTGAACTGGCTCAATCTAACCTTCTGGTTTATGCCCACGGGGGATATTACGAATTAGGAGAAAAAATCGGTAAGTTCGGATGGTCGGTAGAGAAAAAGAAATAACTGATTTATGATAAAAGAAGCCTTATTCACCCTCATTGGAAGCGGTGTGCTGGCAGTATGTGAGCTGCAAGCACAAGCCATAACTACGCCCATGGTTACGCTAAAACAGCCGCGCTTCAACCTGGGAGTGAAAGCTGGCTTCAACTCTTCCATGTTCTTTACAGATGAGATTTCTATCAACGGGAAGGAACTGGAACTCGCACAGAACAACTACAAGGTGGGATATTTCGCAGCGGTGTTCTGCCGCTTCAACATGAAGAAACACCACTTCATACAACCAGAATTTTCCTGCAATATCACCCAAGGAAGTGTTTCTATTCCCAGCACATTAGCCAACTCGGAAATTCTAAAAGAGAATGCCTTAATAAAAAGGAAGATGACTACACTTGACCTTCCCATTCTTTACGGATACAAGTTTATAGATGTACATCCGTATGGTATGGCCTTTTTCGTAGGTCCCAAAGTGACATGGATATGGGAGAAACATTGTTCTACTGAATTTACAGGTTTCCACCAACAAGGAATAAAGGAAGAACAATATCCGTTCCAGTACAGCGGAGTCGTGGGACTGGCTGTCAACGTATCCAACATTTTCTTTGATTTCCGCTACGAGGTGGGGCTTCATAACACCATCCGTTCTATCACTTACAATACCGACCTGACCGAGGCTCCGCATAATGAAGGAAAAATTAAGCTGGAACAGCGGAAAAACATTTTGAGTTTTTCGGTCGGAGTTATTTTCTAACAGGATTTTTCACTTTAAAACAACTATATCATGAAACGAGACGATTCTATTTTTAGCATCATTGAGAAAGAACATCAGAGACAATTAAAAGGTATTGAACTGATTGCCTCAGAAAACTTTGTAAGTGAACAAGTCATGCAGGCTATGGGTTCTTGCCTGACCAACAAATATGCAGAAGGATATCCTGGAAAAAGATATTACGGAGGATGCGAAGTGGTAGACCAGAGCGAACAGCTGGCTATCGACCGTATCAAGCAGATTTTTGGAGCTGAATGGGCAAATGTACAGCCTCACTCAGGTGCACAGGCCAATGCTGCTGTATTTTTGGCGGTATTAAATCCAGGCGATAAGTTCATGGGCTTGAACCTGGCACACGGTGGACATTTGTCTCATGGCTCTGCAGTAAATACTTCAGGTATTCTGTACACTCCATGCGAATATAACCTGAACAAAGAAACGGGTCGCGTAGATTATGACCAGATGGAAGAAATCGCCTTGAGAGAGCACCCGAAATTGATTGTAGGTGGAGGTTCTGCTTATTCACGTGAGTGGGATTACAAACGCATGCGTGAGATTGCTGACAAGGTAGGTGCTATCCTGATGATTGATATGGCACATCCAGCCGGACTGATTGCTGCCGGTTTGCTTGACAATCCGGTAAAATACGCACATATCGTAACTTCAACTACCCACAAAACGCTTCGTGGTCCGCGTGGTGGTATCATTCTGATGGGTAAAGACTTCCCTAACCCATGGGGAAAGAAAACTCCGAAAGGCGAAATCAAGATGATGTCACAATTATTGGATTCAGCTGTATTCCCCGGTATTCAGGGTGGTCCGCTGGAACACGTCATCGCAGCTAAAGCCGTAGCATTCTACGAATGTATGCAACCGGAATACAAAGAATACCAGATTCAGGTACAGAAGAACGCTCGCGTATTGGCTCAGGCCTTGATGGATCGTGGTTTCACCATCGTATCGGGAGGAACAGATAATCACTCTATGCTGGTAGACCTGCGCAGCAAATATCCGGATTTAACAGGAAAGGTAGCTGAAAAAGCGTTGGTAGCGGCCGACATCACTGTCAACAAGAACATGGTACCGTTCGACACTCGCTCTGCATTCCAGACATCGGGTATCCGCTTAGGAACTCCGGCTATTACAACTCGCGGTGCCAAAGAAGACTTAATGTACGAAATTGCAGAAATGATTGAAACCGTATTATCAAATGTTGACAACGAAGAAGTTATTGCTTCCGTACGTCACCGCGTAAATGAAACGATGAAAAACTATCCTATATTTGCATATTAACTAAACGATTAAAAACGAAACAAAATGAAGAAAATGAATTCAATGGCTATCTTACTGAGCGCATGCTTGGTATTTAGCGGATGTGGAATGAATAATACAGCTAAAGGCGGCTTAATCGGAGCCGGTAGTGGAGCTGCATTAGGCGCATTAGTAGGCGGTATCGCTGGTCACGGAAAAGGAGCTGCCATTGGAGCGGCTGTAGGTGCTGCCGTAGGTACGGGTGCCGGTGTATTGATTGGCAAGAAGATGGATAAGGCTGCTGCACAGGCAGAACAGATTGAAGGCGCACAGGTAGAACAGGTAACCGACAACAACGGATTGCAGGCTGTAAAGGTAACTTTTGATTCTGGTATTTTATTCACTACCAGCAGTGCTACATTGAGCACCTCTGCCAAATCTGCATTGAGCAAATTTGCTAACAACGTACTTAACCAGAACAAAGACATGGACGTTGCCATCTACGGATATACTGACAATACCGGTTGGAAAAACAGCACTGCAGAGCAGAGCCGCCAAAAGAATCTGGACCTTTCACAAGAACGTGCCCAGAGTGTATCAAGCTACCTGTTAGCTTGTGGTGCTTCTTCCAGTCAGATTAAGACTGTCATGGGTATGGGTGAAGAAAATCCCGTAGCAGACAACTCAACCGCTGCAGGCCGTCAGGAAAACCGCCGTGTAGAGGTATATATGTATGCCAGCCAGCAGATGATTCAGCAGGCTGAAGCTGGAACTTTGCAATAAATCTAATTTTCATAGTAACAAATATCCTTATGCCGGGTCTTTCAGACTCGGCATAATTTTCATCCCAACATCAGACACTAATGAACAGAAAACGAATTCTAAGATATATACGTAATCTGATTATCTTTTTCTTTGCATCTACCATTCTTTCCGTTATCGCCTTAAGATTTATTCCGGTCTACATCACTCCTCTGATGGTGATACGAAGCGTAGAACAACTTGCAAAAGGTGAGAAAGTGGTCATGAAGCACAAATGGGTACCTAAAGAGAAAATATCACGCCACCTTCCGATGGCAGTCATTGCTTCTGAAGACAATCGCTTTGCCAGTCACAACGGATTTGATTTCAAGGAAATCAGCAAAGCAATAGAAGAAAATAAAAAACGTAAAAAAGCCAGAGGTGCAAGTACCATCAGCCAGCAAACGGCCAAGAATGTATTCTTATGGCCCTCCTCTTCCTGGATCAGAAAAGGATTCGAGGTCTATTTCACGGTACTGATTGAACTGATATGGGATAAAGAAAGAATCATGGAAGTTTATCTGAACTCTATCGAAATGGGGGATGGTATATATGGAGCAGAAGCCGTGGCGAAAGCTCACTTTCACACCACGGCCTCTCAACTCACCCGCAAACAATGTGCACTTATAGCAGCCAGTCTGCCGAATCCAAGAAAATACAATTCCGGAAAACCCAGCCCTTACATGTACAAGCGTCAGCGGAAAATCATGTATCTGATGAAATGTGTTCCTACATTCCCGGAAAAAGCCGAAAAGTAAGGAGACTTCTCGGGGCTAAGGCTCCGGATCTCCTTTCAAAATCGGAAGCGTAATCTTATATTTCACCGCTAAAATACGGGCTACAAACACGGTTACTCCACCAATAATCTGTGCAAGTACTGATTCCATATCCAACATCAGACAAATCCAGTAAACCAGTCCGCCAATCACACAAGCCATAGCGTAAATCTCTTTACGGAATATCAGCGGAATCTCGTTGATAAATATATCACGCAGCACTCCTCCAGCTGCACCGGTAATACTACCCATAATAATGGCAATCCAGAACGGATAACCCAATGCATACGCCTTACTGAATCCTACAATTGTAAACAAAGCCAGGCCAATAGTGTCAAAAATAAAGAAGGTATTGTTCAAGCGAATCACATACTTCCCGAACAAGATGACAAAGAACATCGCGAAAGCCGTACAAATGAGGTACATCGGGTCAGTCATCCAGGCTGGAGTCACATCCAGCAAAACGTCACGAATGGTTCCACCACCGATAGCCGTAGCCAATCCTACCACATAAGCGCCAAACCAGTCAAACCGTTTCGCCGAAGCAAGGCGTATACCACTTATGGCAAATGCAAAAGTCCCCACAAAATCCAGTATCGTTACAAACGAAGGCATCTGAAAAATAACGTTCATAGCAAATATTTTACCAAGTATAACTCAAACCAAAACTAAGCAATTCCTGCAACTGGAAATAACTTCTACCTTCTTCACGAGTCACCCCGTCATCAAATCGACCATGAACGAACAGCTTCGTAGAAAGATACTGATTAATGGTAAAGGTAAACGTATTTTCCCATTCACCCAATGCCTTCTCGTAATTGGTCGTATAAGACAAGCGAGACTCCCACATCAAGATTGAAAATATCTTCCACTTCAATGTCGATTCCAGACGAGAACCCCATACACTTTCCCGTTTGTGACCGGCTTCGATGTTAAACTTTATAGGGTCTACCCTGTCACTGGCCACACTGTACAAGGTGTAGTTTATCGGATTTACCAGCACAGACAAGTTGCACACGCCATCCTTGATAAACTTGTAGTCCATACCGAGACCGACGTTCAATTCGGCCGGTGAGAAGAAAGCAGAAACCAGATTATCGGAGTTAGTCTCATAGTTTGAGAAGAACTGCGTCTTGAACTCGGCCGACAGAGTATAGTACCATGTGCTGAAGGCCTTGTAACCCAACTTAGAACTCAAGCGAAGCAAGTCGTTGTTGGCCTTGTAGCTGTGTACGGTATCCGAAGGTGCCGTGATAAAGCCCAACTTCCATTCAATCTTGTTTTCAAACTGGACACGCTGTCTGTCATCATAGTTCGCCTGCCAGGTGAATCCGGAAAGCAATGATTTGGTACTTTCACCACCCTTATACCAGTTCTTTGAAATATAGTTCTGTGAGAATTGCAAATAACCATTTCCACCAAAGGTCCAGAAATTAGGTTTGATGACCAGCAAGTCTTTTTCTGTCACCCGGTTCGGAAGTTCATCATTCTGCATCATATCCAGCAGGTTTTCTTTCCGAGGCTGATCGACAAGCACTTCGCCATAAATCGGTTTTAATCCTTTCAAATTCTCCTCATTTTGATTCACCAAACTCGGATAAGACAAATAAAAAGAAAGCAACTGTTGATTTACCGCCTTATCTACCTGAACAGAATGACGCAAATCGGGCACCTGAGGTAATTGCTTTTCCAATACGTCCTCTTTTATAAAAGGTATCTGCGGTTTCCAGTCGGAAATACTGAAAGCCTGTTCTACCGGTGCCTCATAATAAGTAGCCGGCATCGACAATTTATAGTAATCCGGATTCGGACGGATACCCGTTATCAGCAGATATATATCATCCCAGCGCTCCAACTGCGCATCATACTCCCGACGGAAGTTCTGCATCATCCGCCAGAAATTCCGCACTTCAAGTGGAGGAAGTTCCACCTTTTTCTTTACTGCCGGAACCACTTTCTTTTGTGCAGCTTCCTGTAAACTATCCATAGGAGCCGTTACACTCAAAGAATCTACCGCATTTTTTAGTGTATCCGATTTCATCACATCCGAAGACACTTCCATTTCTTGTGCAGCCAACCCACCGCACAACATAAACAATACCAAGAAAAGACTCGCCTTTTTCATTTTGTCATTCTTAAAATCTTGTGCAAAAGTACGATTTATTTCTAAAAGGAGTGAGCTTTCACACCTACTAATTGTATTTAAAAACAAAATTCGGCCTCCTTTGTTTAAATTTTCATTTGCACATCCATCAGAAAACGTAAGTATATTTGAAGTTAAAAGTGGTTTTGCTCTACTTACTTTTGCGGGTTCAGCTTTTTTTTATAATTTTGCAAACTTGAAGAAGTAGTTCTTCCATGCCGGGAGAAATAGTGTTCACCGGCATTTTGGCTGTCACTTTCTTAAGAGAAAAGAAAGCGAACAGCATTAAACTGTTGAATTTAATTTTTAAATATTCATATTGTGGCAGAAACAAAGTATATTTTCGTAACAGGTGGTGTAGCCTCTTCATTAGGAAAAGGTATCATCTCATCATCTATCGGTAAGTTGCTGCAGGCCAGAGGCTACAGCGTAACCATCCAGAAGTTCGACCCGTATATCAACATCGACCCGGGAACTCTGAATCCCTATGAACACGGAGAGTGCTACGTAACCGTAGACGGACATGAAGCCGACCTCGACTTGGGACACTACGAACGCTTCTTAGGCATCCAAACTACCAAAGCCAACAACATCACTACCGGACGCATCTACAAGAGTGTAATCGATAAGGAACGCCGTGGTGACTATCTTGGCAAGACCATCCAGATTATCCCTCACATCACTGACGAAATTAAACGCAATGTCAAATTGCTGGGCAACAAATATAAATTCGATTTCGTCATTACAGAAATCGGAGGAACTGTAGGCGACATCGAATCACTTCCTTACCTGGAAAGTATCCGTCAGCTGAAATGGGAATTAGGCAAGAACGCTTTGTGCGTACACTTGACTTATGTACCTTACTTGGCTGCTGCCGGTGAATTGAAAACTAAACCGACCCAGCACTCTGTAAAAGAACTGCAGTCTGTAGGTATTCAGCCGGATATCCTGGTACTTCGTACAGAACACGAACTCAGCATGGGACTGAGAAAGAAAGTTGCCTTGTTCTGTAACGTAGACGACAACGCCGTTATCCAGTCAATGGACATGCCGACCATCTACGAAGTACCTTTGCGTATGCAGGAACAGAAACTGGATGTAACTATCCTTGAAAAGATGGGACTTCCGGTAGGCGAAACTCCTACCCTCGGCCCGTGGAGAGACTTCCTGAACCGTCGTCATAATGCCACTGAAAAGGTAAGAATCGGTCTGGTAGGAAAATACGATTTGCAGGATGCCTACAAATCAATCTTGGAAGCCCTTTCACAAGCAGCAACTTATAATGACCGCAAGGCCGACATTCACTTTATCAATAGTGAGAACCTGACCGACGACAACATTGAAGAGCACCTGAAAGACATGGACGGTGTCATCATCTGCCCGGGATTCGGCCAGCGTGGTATCGAAGGTAAATTCGTAGCTATCAAGTACTGCCGTACACACAACGTACCGACATTCGGTATCTGTCTGGGTATGCAGTGCATTGCCATCGAATTCGCACGAAACGTACTGGGATATGCCGATGCCAACAGCCGTGAAATGGACGAAAAGACTCCGCACAATGTAATCGACATCATGGAGGAACAGAAATCCATCACGAACATGGGTGGTACCATGCGTCTGGGAGCTTACGAATGCGTTATCGACCCGAACTCCAAGACTTATGAAGCTTACCAGAGTGAACACATCCAGGAACGTCACCGTCACCGCTACGAATTCAACAACAGCTACAAGGAAGAATTCGAAAAGGCGGGTATGAAGTGCGTAGGTATCAATCCGGAATCCGACCTGGTGGAAATCGTGGAAATCCCGACCTTGAAATGGTTTATCGGTACACAGTTCCATCCGGAATACAGCAGTACGGTATTGAAACCACATCCGTTGTTCCTGTCCTTCATCAAGGCAGCTATCAGCAAATAAACCAAACATAACATTGTAAAGAAATAGAAATGGACAAAAACACGTTAGTGGGCTTTATCCTGATTGGAGCGGTTATCGTGGGATTCGGTATCTACAACCGCCCCAGCCAGGAAGAAAGAGCACGCGCACAGCACTATCAGGACTCTATCCAACAGGTTATCAAGCAACAACAGGAAGCCCAGGAAAAACAGGCTGCTGCAGCCATTGAAGCCGCACGCCCTGACAGCACTTCCCTCTTCTTCCAGGCCGCACAGGGTACGGAACAGTTTACCGTACTGGAGAACGAGCTGGTTCAGCTGACATTCTCCAACAAAGGCGGACGAGTAAGCAAGGCCCTGTTGAAAGAGTATAAAGACCAGAAGAAGCAGCCTCTCGTTCTGTTCGACGGCGAAGATGCTTCCATGAATTTCGGTTTTGAAGGAAAGAACGAGAACATTCTCAGCCAACAGATGTATTTCGAGGCTACCAATGTGACCGATTCTACCGTGACCATGCGACTGAACGCAGCCAACGGCGGACACCTGGACTTCAACTACCGACTGCTGCCCAACTCGTATATGGTAGACCTTACCGTTCAAGCCAGCGGCATGCAGAATTTCTTCTCTCCTTCTACCAAGAGCATGAACATCGAATGGAAACAGCGTGCCCGCCAGATGGAGAAAGGTTACAACTTCGAACAGCGTTACACTTCATTGACCTACAAGCCGGTGGACGACAGTTTCGATTACTTGAGCGAAACAAAGGATGAAAAAGAAACCATTCCTGAATCACTCGACTGGGTAGCTTTCAAGAATCAGTATTTCTCCTGCGTGTTCATGGCAGAGCAGAACTTTGACAACGCAACGCTCGAATCTAAAATGGAACAGCAAGGAAGCGGTTACATGAAGAACTATGCAGCCGACATGAAGACAGCTTTCGACCCGACAGGTGCCAAAGCTTCACACCTGCAGTTCTACTTTGGTCCGAACCACTTCAAGACACTGCTGGCCAGCAACGACCTGAGCTTTAAAGATAAAGATCAGGAACTGGAAGACCTGGTTTATCTGGGATGGCCGATTATCCGCCTGATTAACCGCTGGTTTACCATCAACTTGTTCGACTGGCTGTCAGGCTGGGGACTGAGCATGGGTATGGTTATCCTGCTTATGACCATCATCGTCAAGGTACTGGTACTCCCCACCACCTGGAAGTCTTTCATCTCATCTGCCAAGATGCGTGCCCTGAAACCGTATGTAGATAAGATTAACGCCAAATATCCGAAGCAGGAAGATGCCCTGAAAAAACAGCAGGAAACCATGGCCCTCTATCGCCAGTACAATGTCAGTCCAATGGGCGGCTGTCTGCCGATGTTGTTGCAGACTCCGGTATTCATGGCCCTCTTCTTCTTCGTGCCGAACGCTATCGAGTTGCGCCAGCAGGGATTCTTATGGGCTGATGACCTCTCAGCTTACGACGACCTGATCAGCTGGAGCTACCACATTCCGTTGTTAGGCAACCACCTGAGTTTGTTCTGTCTGCTGTTCAGCATCACTACGGTGCTCAACCAGATTATCATGATGAAACAGCAGGATATGGGCAACAATCCACAGCTGGCTGCCATGAAATGGATGATGTACATCATGCCTGTGATGTTCTTCTTCATCTTCAACGACTATGCATCCGGATTGAGCTACTACTATTTCATCTCCGGTCTGATTGGTATCATTACCATGTGGATTATGCGCCGCATGACCGATGAAAAGAAACTGCTCGCCCAGCTGGAAGCCAACAAGAAAGAACCTTCACAGCAAAAGGCAAGCGGACTGATGGCTAAACTGGAAGCCCTGCAGAAAGAGCAGGAACGTCTCCAGAAAGAACGTCAGGAACGCATGGGAGGTAAGAAAAAATAAAAAGATTATCTTCATACCGCAGAGCGCCCCTCAATGGCATACAGACAAGCCATCGAGGGGCGCTCTTTTTTCTGCTACATTCCTCTTTTTCCATTTATTGTCTTACCTTTGCAGAAACAAAGGTAAAACCATGAACTACTTTTCAAAACTCTATACCCAATGGCAGCATTTCCTGCACAATGAAACATTGAAGCAAAAAGTATATTCCATCGTTTTCGAATCAGACACACCGAAAGGAAGGCTGTTCGACATCATATTAATCAGCAGCATCATTGTCAGCGTACTGATGGTCATACTGGAAAGCATGCACTTGTTTTCTCCTACGGCCTACTGGGTATTGCGACTATTGGAATACCTGCTGACTCTCTTCTTTACCATAGAATACCTGGCCCGTATTTACTGCCTGAAAAATCCCCGGAAATACATATTCAGTTTTTTCGGGCTGGTGGACCTGCTGGCTACCCTGCCGGTCTACCTGAGCTTCTTCCTGAAGGGTGCACACTACCTGCTGGTCATCCGGGCCTTCCGGCTCATCCGGATATTCCGCATCTTCAAGCTGTTCTCCTTCATCAGCGAAGGTAATCTGCTGCTGCGCTCCCTGCGTATCAGTGCACCGAAAATATCCGTATTCTTCTTTTTCGTCCTCATCCTGGTTACTTCCATGGGAACAGTCATGTACATGATTGAAGGCGATGTACCCGGTACTGAATTCAACAACATTCCCAATAGTATCTACTGGGCCATTGTCACTATGACCACCGTAGGCTATGGCGACATTACCCCCGTTACTCCGGTAGGGCGATTCCTTTCGGCCATTATCATGCTGACCGGTTACACCATCATTGCCGTACCTACGGGAATCGTATCGGCAGCCATGGTAAGCCAGCAGAAGAAGCAGGCAGAACGCCAGTGTCCGCACTGCCATCAGACAGGTCACGACGCAGAAGCCATCTATTGCAAATACTGCGGAAAGGAACTCGAGAGTGACTCAACAAGAAAAATCCACAACGAAGAATTTTAATCATTAAACCATCAAATAAACACATGAAAAAAACAGATTTTATGACTATGACAGCAGCCATGATGCTCGCCACATCGGCCTGTGTAGGTCCTGAAAAAGCCGCACAGACAGATGATTCCATCATCGGCAAGCAGGAGGTTACGGTAAAAGACGGTCGTATGACCCCTGAAACGCTCTGGGCCATGGGACGCATCGGAAGTTCCTGTGTATCGCCCGATGGCAAACGCATTGCCTACACGGTGTCTTACTACAGCGTGAAAGAGAACAAGAGCCACCTGGTAATCTACGTAATGAATGCCGACGGCTCAGGCAACCAGTTACTCACCACTACAGCTGCCAGCGAGGGAGAACCTGCATGGATCAAGAACGGCAGCAAGCTTGCTTTCCTGGCACCCGATGCCGACGGTAACAGCCAGATTTGGGAAATGAATCCCGACGGCAGCGAACGCGTACAGCTTTCTTCATTTGCCGGAGGAATCGACGGATTCAAGTTCTCACCCGATGAGAGCAAGGTGCTCTTCATCTCACAGGTGAAATACGGTGAACGCACCGTCGACAAGTATCCTGACCTGGACAAGGCCAGCGGAATGGTGATAGACGACCTGATGTACAAGCACTGGGATGAATGGGTACAGACCGTACCACATCCGTTCGTGGCTCCGTTTGCCGGAAACAAGGTAGGCGAAGCAACCGACATCCTGGCCGACGAGCCCTACGAATCGCCGATGAAGCCTTTCGGTGGTATCGAACAGCTTACGTGGAGTCCTGACTCCAAATGCATTGCGTATACCTGCCGCAAGAAAACCGGACTGGAATACGCCATCTCTACCGATTCGGACATTTACCTGTACAACCTGGAAACCAAGCAGACCCGCAATCTCTGCAAGGAAGACACTACCGACAAGAACATGGGTTACGACACGAACCCGCAGTTTTCTCCCGACGGTGGATTCATTGCCTGGCAAAGCATGGAACGCGACGGATACGAAAGCGACCGCAACCGCCTTTGCGTAATGGATTTGAAGAACGGCAAGAAGACTTACGTTACAGAAGCCTTCCAGTCGGGTGTAGACAGCTACTGCTGGGCTCCGGACAACCAGACACTCTATTTCACCGGTGTATGGCATGCCACCAGCATGATTCATCGCACAAACCTGAAAGGTGAAGTGGAACAGCTCACAGAAGGCATGTACGACTATGCTTCTGTAGAAATGCTGGGCGACGGACAGCTTCTCACCAAGCGCCACTCTATCAGCGAAGCTGACGAGCTGTTCACCGTCAACCTAAACAAAGCCAACGAGGTAACCCGCATCACGCAGGAAAACGACCACATCTTCAAGCAGCTGAAGTTAGGTAAAGTAGAAGCCCGCTGGACAAAGACCGTCGACGGTAAAGACATGCTCTCGTGGGTAATCTACCCGGTAGACTTCGACCCGAACAAGAAATACCCCACCCTGCTGTTCTGCGAAGGTGGTCCGCAAAGCCCCGTGAGCCAGTTCTGGAGCTACCGCTGGAACTTCCAGATTATGGCTGCCAACGATTACATCATTATCGCCCCCAACCGTCGCGGTCTGCCGGGATTCGGCATGGAATGGCTGGAAGAAATCAGCACCAACTACGGCGGACACTGCATGGACGACTACCTGACTGCCATTGACGACATTGCCAAAGAACCGTACGTAGACAAAGACCGTCTGGGCTGCGTAGGTGCCAGCTTCGGAGGATACTCAGTGTACTGGCTGGCCGGACACCACAACAAGCGTTTCAAGGCCTTCATCGCACACGACGGATTCTTCAACATGGAACAGCAGTATCTCGAAACCGAAGAACTCTGGTTCACCAACTGGGATTTGGGTGGCCCGTACTGGGACAAGAACAACCCAGCTGTAAAGCGTAGCTATGCCAACTCTCCTCACCTGTTTGTCGACAAATGGGATACTCCTATCCTCTGCATCCACGGCGAGAAAGACTACCGCATCTTGGCTTCACAGGGTATGGCCGCATTCAACGCTGCCAAACTGAGAGGCATTCCTGCCGAACTGCTGATTTTCCCGGACGAAAACCACTGGGTATTGAAACCGCAGAACGGTATTTTGTGGCAACGTACTTTCTTCAACTGGCTTGATCGCTGGCTGAAACCACAGAAATAAGTCACGCACATCCGGACGCCTAAAAAAAGATTTTTTCTATTCCATTGAATTTCAAACGATTTTAAAAATCTTCGAAAAATTCTTACAAAAAAAGAGCGTCCGGATTTGCATATTAAAATAAAAAGCCATACCTTTGCATCGCTTTTGAGAAAGACACTTCGGGGTGTAGCGCAGTCCGGTTAGCGCACCTGCTTTGGGAGCAGGGGGTCGTG
>OHAE01000449.1_pt1 | contig 37678 bp, 30 predicted proteins | sample 1577061 | NCBI WGS metagenome assembly OHAE01 (sample SAMEA3541535, study PRJEB24748) | human gut metagenome | biome: human gut; feature: human-associated habitat; material: faeces | place: China | collected 2012
TTGCATAAAAATCCAAGAATGAAATCTGACAACGATTTAATCAGTGCTTCCTTAGCAGGACCCGCCGGAAATGGGATGGTGCCATTCTGCATCGGCCATCCAATCCCATACTCCCGGCTTCCGCAGATTCCGACGGAAAACCGGATCACGGGAAAAAGGAAAACAGAAAAGTATGATAGCAGGAAACGTAAATCCCTTTCCCCAGCCCTCTTTTTCCCCCCTTTCTTTGGGCGTAATTCATGAAACCAGCCGGTTTCATGGGAATCCATGGAAACGATAGAAAACGCATATGATTCCTGTTCGTTTCTTTATACTCCTATTCTGCCACTCCATATATCAGCAGTAAAACTGTTAATAATTGTATTTATTACAGTAATTTAATTGTTATTATGATGGTGGTTTCCACCGGATCCGCCATTTCCGCCTTTTCCAAGGGCATCCACATCTGCCGGCGCATCGGTTAAAATCGTCAAAAATGTACTTAAAACAGCCTGTAACGGGTCAGAGGGAATCAGTAAGGTAACTTTACGGTTCCGGTTCAAAATGATGAATACAGGCGCCATTGAATGGTTCAGTGTGCCAAACTGTTAAAGCCATAGGACCGGCATGTTGGCACTTATAGACATAGCCTTGAGCGAATCAGCGTCTTCGACGCAAATGCCCTCCTCAGTCTGCTTCGCAGACAGCTCCCTCGGAGGGGGAGCCAGGTATCCTGCCGGCAGCATGGCGCAATAAAAAAACAGTGAGAAATGGTTTCCATTTCCCACTGCTTCTATACAGGGCCTCAGGCCTTTTCTACCTTTTCCGTTTTTTCTTCTTTTTCTGCCTTTTCGGTTCTGGCCTTTTCCGCTTCTTCCATCTTACGGCGGGCGGTTTCCAGGGTTTCCTTACTGGTACCGTTCTCCAGTTCCACCTGTTCCCCATGGAAATCTTCGGCGGTCAGCTCGTCTTCACGGCCACCCATTTCGGTGCCCTTCTGACGGAGCTGCTTGATGCCTTCTTCAAAGGACATTTCCGGATGTTCCTGGAAATAGCCCTGGTCCCGGAGTTTCTTTTCCATGGCCTTATAGGTGAATGTAATGACTTCTTCCTGGGGAATCCGGATCTGCCCCGGCATGCGGCGCTCGAATTCCTTCCAGAATTCCTCGGACGCCTTCATGAGCACCCGGCCTACCTTCTTATCGCTATCGATATCATAGAGCAGGGACCAGATGGGGCGGTTGTCCAGCTTCGCATATTCATGGAAGGTATACCGGTAGGTTACAGGCTTCATGAGCTGGTTCTTGAAATGGTGAACCCCGAAAATTTTTTCATAGGGAATGGACAGTTCCTTCTTGTGTCCCACGCCGGTCTTCAGCATGTAGAGCCGGTCCTTTTCGAGGCGGTATACGGTCTTCGTGAGGGTCGTATCCAGGAGCCACCACAGGAGGGCTGCCTGCATGCCCAGGTCAATCACCGGCACCCGATGGTGGACGATGCCCCAGTACCCGGTCCAGCAGACATAGGCGGCCCAGAGAATATAGGCTGCCGCCACCAGGATCAGGTAGGGTTTATACAGATAGGAATGATCCACGAAATCCTTCGTTTCATTTGTCTTTGCCATACATTAGACTCCTTAAAGCAAAAGCATCGAACTGCAACAATGGCATTATTATACCATTTATTTTCTTCTATGTCAGTGAGAATTCTTATCCATTATAAGTCCGGGACAGCGGCGGGATTCCCAGGTAAAAGAGCCCCATGCCCACGGCATACACGAAGACGCCGATAATGAAGAACTGGGCCCCCACGATGAGGACGCCCCGGGTGATTTCCAGGGGGCCATGGAAGTTGGGATCCATGAACGTGTAGGGATAGAGATGGGATTTCCCGTGGGTCACAATGGTTACCCAGGCCCGGAAATAAACGAAGACCACATAAAAGGCGGGATATATCATCCAGGTGAATATGCTGTACCAGTGCATATCGGTCTTATCCACAAAGAAGATATAGTCCACCGTCATAAGGATGGGGATGAAATAGTGGAAAATATAATTGTAAAAAGAGAAGTGCTCATAGCTGATATCATTGAGCTTATGGGTGCGGATGGCACCGGGCCGGACAATGAGGTGATACATGAGGGACAGGGTCCCCAGGCTCGCCGCCACGATGTACCGGCAGTCCGCGGTATAGAGGAATGGAATCGGCGCCCGGAAGAGAGTCGCCCCCAGCCATACCAGGAACAGGGTGAATGTGGTGAATGTATAGTACTGGATACGGGACCAGAACACAAAGGGCGTCAGCACCTTGTGCTTCATAAGAAGAATCAGCCCCAGAATGAGCAGGACAAAGACCGCCCACCGATAAATCAATGCCACCGGCATAAAAACCTCCCGAAGGACAACAGAAAAAGGCCCGAAGGCCTTTGTATGAAAACCGCCTGTACTAAAGCAGGGAAAATCCCATTTTTCTTATTTTCTATGCTTCCGGTTTCTCCGGTTCTGCTTTCTCCTGGCTTCTGCCCTCATCTGGCGGACTTCTTCTTTTTCCCGTACTTCCGCCTCTGCCGCCTGCCGCTGCAGCTGCTTCTGATGGTAGTTATAAATATTCATTGCCAGGCATACCAGAATCATGACGCAGATAGCCACAGTCCGCACATTGATGCCATTCGTGAGAAGGTTCCATACGGAAAAGGCCACAGCCACGCCAAATAAAAGACCACGTGCTCTCATGCTTGAAAAATCTCCTTTACCCTGCTTAGCAGGTACTTCATGAACAGTATATCGTTATTATTTTAAATGATTTCACAGTCAATGGCAATAGGGGGATTGGGATGCATGTGTAATCCCTCCATTCCTTTGGGAAAGTACCTGGCCGCTCGTGAGGAGTGAGGCGTGAAGATTGAGGAGTGAATGACGGGGATCAGGTAGAGTCAATAGCAGCAATTACGTTTTCAGCAGAATGGCACTCCTCCTCCCTCGTCATCTCGAGCGGCGGTATGCACCGGAATGAGGAGATGTAAAAATAATACGTGAAAAAGAGCCTGCTGCGATTCTATCAATCGCAGCGGGCTCTTTTTTGACTGGTATGGAACCAGAAAATGAATGGAAAGTTGGATTGTTGTGAAGTACGGAGAATCTCAACCGCTTCGCAGCAACCCATCCACCGCTTACGCGGTCCCCCCTTGCAAGCAAGGGAGGGCTAACGTTTGGCGGCGAAGCCGCGGGACCTCAATTCTCTTTCCTCAAATCTCAATTCTCTTTATTTCAGTACCTGTCCCAGCATCCAGATTTCTTTGTAGAAGCTTTCGATGTAGTCATCCATGAGGGCGGAGGTGAGGTAGTCTCCTTCTTCATCGGTCGCTTTCTTTACAGCCAGTACGTCGTCCCGGAGAACTTTGAAGTCGGCGAGGACAGAAGCGAAGGCTTCTTCCGAGGTGACTTCTTTATTTTTCGCTTCCTGAATGGCGGTGATGGCAAGGAATCCTTTCAGCGTGGATTCCGGTTTCAAAGACAGCTTCAGCATGTCTTCCGCCACGCCGTCCACCATGCCGGCCACCATGTCGTAGTAGCTTTCCAGCTTCGGATGGTCATCGAAGAAGTGGTAGCCTTTGAGATACCAGTGATAGCTCTGGAGTTTATGGTATTCCACCACCAGGTCAGCAAGCAGTCTGTTCAGTAATTTTTCCATGATAGGTTCCTCCTTATATAAAAATGGTTTTTGCTGTTTTTCTTTCAGAAATCATATTCATTTCTCTCGATTTCTGATATAATTATATCGTGAAAATATTGATTTAAATAGCACTATTTTTCTTATTTTTGTAACTATATCGTTTTTATAAAGGAGTCCTTACAATGAAAAGCAGCGCCATTCCCCTGCCCAGGATCCCAGCCCTTCCCGGTAGTCCTGCCAGGGATTTCTATGCCGCCGAAGAGACGGCATCCCATACTCCCGGCGGCAGCCCCCTCGGCCATTATCACAAAGAGGCAGAATGCCTCTACGTGCTGGAAGGAAATCTGTCTTTCCAGGTCAATGAATCCCGGATGGTCCTCCACGAAGGGGACGTACTCATTGTGCTTCCGGGGATTCTCCACCACGACCTGATCCATGAGGAAGGGACCCGGCTCATCCGGATCCTTATGGACCCCGCCCTCCTCACCAGGGAAGCGGACATCCGCCGCCGGCTCATCCACCCCTTCTTTGACAGTGGAGAGAAGGCCTGCCTCCTCCTGCCTGCCGGCCATTCCCTTTCCCCAGCTGTTCATTCCCTGATAGGGGAAATAAAAGACGAAGAATCCTCTACAGACCCCTTCAAGGGCCTCCGGATTGCCGCTTCCCTCCATCTCCTGCTGTACCGCCTCTGCCAGGCCTTTCCGCCGGAAGACGCAAAAAAGCCCCTGCCCTCCCGGGAAGACCGGGAAACCCAGAAGCGCATGATTCACTACATCAATGAAAACTTTGGAGAGAAAATCACCCTGGACGCCATTGCCGCCGCCGGACAGGTGTCGAAGAGCAAGTGCAGCAGCCTCTTCCGGACCTACATCGGCCTTTCCCCCATCGATTATGTGAATGAGTACCGCCTCGGCGTGAGCAAAAGCCTCCTGGAAAAGGAGGATACCCCCATTGCTGACATCGCCTATACCTGCGGATTCACCAGCCAGAGCTACTTCACAAAACTCTTCCGCCAGAGCTTCCACATGACACCCCGGGAATACCGGGCCGCAGCCAGGAAGATTTGAATGGGGTGAAACGTTGAAATCCCGCGGCTGCGCCGTAGAATGCTGCTTCTTCCCCCTTTACGCTTCTCTCTTCACTTTTAAACAACGCTGTACAGCCGCCAGGCATGCTGGTCCCGCTCGACATGACGGAGGGGTGGATAGAAATAATTACTGTACGTTACCTGTAGTATGCCTCTACCCGAAAGCGTCATTTCGAGCGGTGGTAAGCGCCGTGGTGACTGTAGCCGTAAAAATCGTATGTGAGAGAGAGCCGAGAAATCTCCCGGAGAAATGACCATGACGGTGTTACAACTCTTGAATTCGGAAGGGAAAACCTGTATTCCCGAATACAAGAAAGATTTCGAGGCTCCTCGAAGCTGCAGAGATTTTATCTGTATCGTCACCATGCATACTGCCACCGCTCGAAGTGACAGGGATAGGCTATACACACAATAAACATTGACCCATCAAAAAAAGAGCCCTGAAAATGACTTACCATTTTCAGGGCTCTTTTTTGATCACAACGTCACCATAAAGTGGCCGATGAGCATGGTGAGTGCCCGTTTTGCCACCTGCCGGAAACGCTTTTCTGCTTCTTCGTAGACCTCATGGGGTGCCACGGCTTCGCTGTCAATCCGCTTCGCCACTACCCCGCACACGGAGCCCGCCGAGAGGCCCATGACGGAGCAGAGGGTGAAGAGTGTGGCATTTTCCATTTCAAAATTCGTACATCCCAGGTGACGGTACTCTTCCAGGCTCCCCTGGAGGGACCGGCGCACGTAGCTGGAGAAGCTGTCGTACCGTTCCTGCCCCGGCCAAAAGCTGTCGGTGGATACGGAAATGCCCGTCTTGAAGGGCACATGGAGGGACCTCGCCGCCTCTTCCAGGGCCAAGGTCACCCGCATGTCCGCCATGGCCGGGTATTCAGCCGGTGCATAGGCTTTGGACGCCCCATCCTGCCGGACGGCGCCCTTATTGATGACCAGGTCCCCCAGATTCAGGTCCTCCTGTATGGATCCCGTAGTGCCTACGCGGATGAAGGTCTTTACCCCCAGACGGGCCAGTTCCTCCACGGCGAAGGTGACGCAGGGGCCTCCCATGCCGGTGGACATGACGAGCACCATCTCCCCGCTGACCTTTGCTTTCCAGGTGGTGAAATCCCGGTGGCTCTCCACAAAGGAAGCCCCTTCGTCCAGGGCCTTTGCCAGTCCCTCCACCCGGCCCGGATCCCCGGGCACCAGGGCATACCGGGCGCCGTCGATCATTTCGCCGGACAGGCCGGTATGATACATGACTTCCGTCTTTTCTGCATAATGGACCATGAATGGACCTCCTGAAATGATATAATCCGGACCAATCGATTTCCCCTGCCGGCTCTATCGTTATGCACGTGCCCCCTTAGAGAAGGGGCAGTCCAAAGGACCGGGGATAGATGCACCGAAGGGGTGGAACCCAGGAAAAGGGCTGCAGTCTGCGGCATGGAACGTATCTGCATCAAGCCGCAGCCCGTGGGGTTTCTCATTCCTTTTTACTTTTCCTGCTCTTCTTTCCTTTTTTCGATTTCTTTCCCTTTTTGCCTTTTTTGCCCTTCTTTTCTTTTTTGGACAGCAGTTCTTCCGCCTCCGGCAGGGTTTCGGCTTCGCTGATGGGGATCATTTCCTTTTCATCGATATTCCAGTCCCCTTCGATATTATCTTCCCCGTCCGGGTCGCCCAGGGTATGGGTCTTGTATTCCAGGTTCACATCTTCATCCATGCCTTCGTCTTCCTGCTTATCCTCATTGGCCTGGATGATTTCCTCCAGCATGCCCATCATTTCATCGGCAAGCTGGGAAATCTCCCGGATCCGTTCCTCCTCGGCGGGACGGAAATCGGGGCTTGGGGACAGCATGTAGGTCTGCAGGAATCCCTGGTTTTCCTTCAATTCTTCTTCCTGTTTTGCCAGCCGCTGCGGCAGGGTCAGTTTCTTGTCTTCCGTATCCATCATTCTTCTCCCTTCTTCTGCTTACGCTTCGTTACGAGCACCTTATCCACCCGATGGTTATCGCAGTCCATGACCTCAAAGGTGAAAGGGCCGTACACGGCCTTTTCTGTTTCCTTCGGTATATAGCCAAGGAGGTAGGTGATAAATCCTCCCAGTGTCTTATAGTATCCTTCCGCTTCTCCCGGAAGTTCTTCTTCCATGTGGAAATATTCCCGGAAATCGTCAATGGAGCAGAGCCCCTCCACGAGCCAGGAATTCTCGGACCGCCGGATGAACTTATTCTGTTCCTCCAGCATGTCCTCCCTGTCCCCCGGCATGTCGCCCACGATTTCCTCCAGCACATCGTGGAGGGTGATGAGGCCGGACAGGGTTCCGTACTCATCGATGACGATGGCTTCGTGGACCCCCCGGGACTTGAAAAGCTTCAGTACCTTCGTGAGTGTCAACGTTTCCGGGATATAGACCGGAGCATGGACATTTTCCATGAGGGACTGCTTCAGGGGTTTTCCCGGATGGAGATGCTGGTCCATGAGGACCTCCGACAGGTCCGCCAGGCCCTTGAAATCGTCCAAGGACCCCTTCCCCACGGGAAGGCGGAAATGGGAGGAATCCATCACGTCGGACCAGATCTTCTTCTCGCTGTCCTCCAGGTCGATCCAGGTGAGCTGGGGCCGGGCGGTCATGCAGTCCGCTGCGGTGCGGTCATTCAGCTCGAACACATTATCAATGATTTCCGGTTCCTCCTTATCGAAGGTACCGAGGCGGGCGCCCTGCTGGAGGAGCACCTTGATTTCTTCCTCCGACACCGGCTGCTCGCCGCCCATTTTGATACCAAGGAGGCCCACCACCATTTTTGTGGACCAGGTGGAAAAGAGGACCAGTGGCTTGCAGATGGTGGCCATGATGATCATGGGCCGGGCCACGAAGCACGCCGCCTTTTCCGGAATGGCGATGGCAATCCACTTCGGCGCCAGTTCCCCGATGATGAGGGAGAAATAGGTGACCAGCACCATCACCACCACCACGCTCACCGCCTGGGCATAGGGGGCAAGAAAAGGAATCTTTGCCAGCTCCCGCCCCAGGGGCCCCGACAGGGAAGCGCCGGAGAACATACCGGTAATGATGCTGATGGTGGTAATGCCTACCTGGATGGTGGAGAAAAGCTCCTCCTTCCGCTCCGCCAGCATGAGGGCATAGGCGGCATTCTTATTCCCTTCGTCGATCATCTCCTGGAGCTTCGTCTTCCGGGCCCCGACGATGGCGATTTCCGCCAGGGAGCACACCCCATTTCCCAATACCAGTAAAACAATGATGCAAAGTTCAAGCCATATGTGGCCGTCGTCCATATCTGCTGCTTCCTCCTTATCAAAACAGAGCCTGTTACTGGCTTTATTATATCATAGGGAAGAACGGATTGTGTCCGGGGCAATGTGGCAACCGGGAATATGAAAGATTTCAGAGTTGAGATTTGAGAGTTGCGGTTCAGCGGCTTCGCCGCCCCATTCCATCAATCCATCCTGCAGCTTTGCCGCGGCCCTTCTCTAAGGCCTGCATGCTTACGGCAGTGGAGACTTCAGCTATTAATCAGACCGTCCGATATCAAACAGATTCAGCGGCGGAGCCGCGGTGGTGATTCAAAAGGCGGCGCCTCCCATTTTGTGCGCCGCTACCACCATTTCTCATCCCGGATTCCTCATTCCTAATTAATAAGAAGATTCCATATACCCGCAATCGCCCAAATGACATAAAAAAGAAGCCCCCCAAAAGGGAGCTTCTTTCTTGTTTATGGAACTGTATTCTGATTTCTTAGAAATTAGAATTTGTAGTTCAGGGAAACGGTCCAAGCATCGTCCGGATCTTCGGAGTTGGTCAGATCAGCGTCGAATGCATATTCACCATGGAGCTGAACGTTCTTAGCGAGGGTTACATCAGTGCCAATATTCCAGAACTTGAGTTCTTTGTTGCCATCTTTGAGGTTGTCGAGCATATCGGTGCCAATGCCAGTGCCGCCGAAGTAGGTAGCTCCACCGATATCATTGTACATCACGTTGATGTTGAAGGTGCCCGGTTTCTTCCAGTTAGCTACGCCGTAGCTGATACCAGCGTTCCAAGCGTCATCCTTGGAGAACTGGGTATTGGTGTTCTTTACGTATTCACCAAGTACAGCCCATTTCTGTGCGAACGGAATGCTCAGGTCAACGCCCAGAAGTTCATCATTGCCAGAGAAGCTCTGTTTTGCAGTATTGTTGCCCTGGAATTTTACATAGTCAACGCCCAGTTTAGCGAAGTTGAAGTCATAACCAGCTTTTGCATAGAAAGCATCCTGATCATCCATCGCTGCTTTCTGATCTACAGTGTAGTCGGTATCCCACTGGCCAAAGCCTACTTTTGCATTGAATGCATCCTTAGCATAGGACAGTTCAGCACCGTCGAAGTTGTGGGAATCGCCAAAACGCCAAGAGTATTCGTTGCCAAAGTTGTTAGCATAACGGCCAAGGGTTACAGCGAAGTCGCCAAACTGATGTTTAACATTCAGTGTATCCATGTATACGCCGCTATCTTTGGTGCTGTCTTTGAAGTTCATGTTATAGGTCAGGCGGCCATTAACGGTGGTGGTATCATTAACCTGTCCTTCAACATTGATACGCATACGGCCGTCCCAAGTATCATTGCCTACGCTGTTATCTCTATAACGCATACGAGCATCGCCGGACCAGTAAATGTTGCCCACTTTCTTTTCCAGGTTGCCTACGCGAACGCCCAGGTTAGCCAGTTCGTCAGCGTATTCGCCAGCCAGTTTATCCAGTGTGGCACGCTGTTCAGCGTTCAGCTGGTCTTCTTTAGCCATGAGGCGGGCGATGATCTGAGCCAGTTCGTAACGGGTCATGTTACGTTCACCTTTGAAGGTGCCGTCCGGATAACCTTCTACAACGCCCTGGTCGGAGAGGTCGGATACTGCCTGGTAAGCCCAGTCATCAGGGGTTACATCGGAGAAAGGATTTGCAGCGTAAGCGGATACGCCAGCGGTGAGTGCTGCTACAGCAGCGATTGCGAGAATCTTTTTCATAGTTCTTCGCTCCTTATAAGAAAAAAATAAAAAGAAATGATGTCCCTCTATTTTTCCTACCGGGAGTTCGGTGAATCGGCGCCCGCTCGAGTGACCGTGTTTCCTCAGCAAGCTTCTTCACGTACTGACCCTGACTACCGTCCCGAGGGTGGGACCTTGGTCTATGTAGAGATTAACATAAGCATCGAGTAAAATCAAGGTTTCCTTACGTAAGTACTGTGTCAGCCCCTTTTACGCAGGCTTCTGTATAGGTGTACTATTTTTAATTTTTTTCTTTACCTTTTCGTGAAAACTTCGATAAATACGAGATTTCTGTCCAGAGTACAAGCAACGGTCTTTCTAATAAAGTGACTGCTATTCAATTTTACTTGGTAGATGATATAAAGATTTTCTATAAGCACACAGGGCAGGGATAGAGTCATACCGGTCATTTCCCCTTGATGTTAGAGGTGTAACACCGTCACAGGCATTTAGCTGGGAGATTTCTCGACTCTCTCTCACATACGATTTTTATGGATACAGTCACTACGGCGCTTACCTCCGCTCGAAATGACGAGGTGAGGGAAGGTATCATTTTTCTGTAAACGTTTTTCCTGTATATTTTCCTATCCCAAACCCGTCATTTCGAGCGGTGGAAGCATGCCGTATGACTCTACCACTAAGAATCGCTACAGCTTCGAGGAGCCGAGAAATCTTTCTTGTGTTCGGGATTACAGATCATTTCCCCATGATATTAGAGTTGTAACACCGTCACAACCATTTACCAGAGAGATTTCTCGACTCTTTCTCACATACGATTCTTACAATCATCTTCATTCCGACGCTTACCTCCGCTCGAAATGACGAAGGAGGGATAGCGTCACCATTGCGATTACGGTGTTCCAGAGAGACGACTTTTCCCGCTCCCCTGTCATTTCGAGCGGTGGCAGCATGCGGCATGACACTACTGTCAAGAATCGCTACAGCTCCGATGAGTCGAGAAATCTTTCTTGTGTTCGGGAATACAGATCATTTCCCCATGATATTAGAGTTGTAACACCGTCACAAGCATCTATCTGAGAGATTTCTCGACTCTCTCTCACATACGATTCTTATTGGTACACTCACCACGGCGCTTACCTCCGCTCGAAATGACGTTATAGGGAAGGTATCATTTTTCTGTAAACGTTTTTCCTGTATATTTCCCTACCCCAAACCCGTCATTTCGAGCAGTGGAAGCATGCCGTATGACCCTACCGTCAAGAACCGCTACAGCTTCGGCGAGCCCCGAAATCTTTCTTGTGTTCGGGATTACAGATCATTTCCCCATAGTATTAGAGTTGTAACACCGTCACAGGCATTTACCTGAGAGATTTCTCGACTCTTTCTCACATACGATTCTTATGGGTACACTCACCACGGCGCTTACCTCCGCTCGAAATGACGAGGTGAGGGAAGGTATCATTTTTCTGTAAACGTTTTTCCTGTATATTTTCCTATCCCAAACCCGTCATTTCGAACAGTGGAAGCATGCCGTATGACTCTACTGTCAAGAATCGCTACAGCTTCGATGAGTCGAGAAATCTTTCTTGTGTTCGGGATTACAGGGCTTTCTGCAGATTTCACCAGCGGCGAAGCCACGGTTGGGACTCAAAAGGCGGCGCTTCCCATTTTGTGCGCCGCCACCACCATTCCTCATTCCTAATTCCTCATTCCTAATTTTTTCCGTGCCATCTCTTTCCTGCAATAAAAAAGACTCCCGAAGGAGTCTTTTTTATTGATGTGTCCGAACCGGATTCGATTAGAATGCGTAGTTCAGTTCAACGCCCCAGGTGTCATCGGGGTCTTCTGCGCCGGAAGCTTTAGCTGCGAAGTTGTAGTAAGCGTCCAGTTCAACACCCTTCTGGAGAGCTACGCCTGCGCGGGCTACCCAGAAATGAACGTCAGCGTTTTCGTCAAATCCATAGTCAAGCTGGTCGGTGAGGTCCAGGGCGGAGTTGCCAAGGAGGTAGGAGCCAGCATCAGCCTTTACATAGTGTGCACCCAGCTGCCAGGTACCTGGTTTATCGGTATCTACAGCGCCATAGGTGAGGCCTGCAGTCCAAAGAGCTGCGTCTTTGGTACCATTCTTTGCATTCTTTGTCTTTACATAGTCGCCATCGAGGGTGAAGTTGCTGTGGCTGAGACCGATGGTTGCGCCAGCACCCCAGGTGGAGAGGTCTTTGCCCTTGTAAACATCATAATCACCATCGCGGCTGTCCAGGTAGAAAGCAGAAATATCAGCACCGTCAGCTACGTGGCCGGTCAGTTTTGCAAACCAGTTTTCAGTCTTGCTCTTTGCGGTATAAGCTTTTCCGATTTCGTCTTCGCCATATTTCCAAGCGTTTTCAGCGGATTTCAGATAACCATAGCCTGCATCGATGCCGATCTTGCCATTGTCCCAGCCAGCGGTGATGCCGTCGTATTCGCCATCTTCATCCCAGAATGTGCCGGTCTGGTCAAGAGCTACGCCCTGACGGCCAATGCGTACATAGGTCTGATCGGTTGGTGTCCATTCAGTATACAGACGATTCATGTATGTATTGCTGTCATCGCCGCCTTTGAAATCCATTTCATTGACGAAACGGCCATTCACAGTTACCTTGTCATTGACGTCAGCCTTTACGTTAATACGCATACGGCCGTTCCAGGTGTCGCTGTGGTCTTTAGCGCCGTCCAGGTTATGCTGGTACTGCATACGAGCATCGCCGGACCAGTAGAGGTTGCCCACTTTCTTTTCCAGGTTGCCTACGCGAACGCCCAGGTTAGCCAGTTCGTCAGCGTATTCGCCAGCCAGTTTATCCAGTGTGGCACGCTGTTCAGCGTTCAGCTGGTCTTCTTTAGCCATGAGGCGGGCGATGATCTGAGCCAGTTCGTAACGGGTCATGTTACGTTCACCTTTGAAGGTGCCGTCCGGATAGCCTTCTACGACGCCCTGGTCGGAAAGGTCGGATACTGCCTGATAAGCCCAGTCATCGGGGGTTACATCGGAAAACGGGTTTGCTGCGTATGCGGATACGCCAGCTGCCAGTGCAGCTACTGCTGCGATTGCGAGAATCTTTTTCATGTTCTTCGCTCCTTCTATGAAATATATGGGAAATGTGCTGTCCCTGTATTCTTAGAAGCGGTTCGGAAGAAATGGATTGCTCGAGTGACCGTGTTTCCTCTGCGCCTTCCTCCCTCTTCACTTCCGCCGCAAAGCAGGAACCCCTTTGCAGCCGAAACCATTATACCACGATTATTAGAATTTAACAAACGTTTACTATGATCTTATTATTATAACAAATCAGTTTCCTTATTTATTACATCTAAATATCCTGTATTTTATGGGATATCCACTATATATTATTAGAGTAAGGTAATGTATTTGTAAACACGTATTGCAGGCAGAGGAATAGAGGCAACATTGTGAGTACGACGTTCCGGAATGATGACGCTTCCCGCTCCCCGTCATTTCGAGCGGTGTGATCATGCCGTATGACTCCATCGTTAAAAATCGCTACAGCTTCGACGAGTCGAGAAATCTTTCTTGCGTTTGGGAATACAGGTCATTCCCCGTGATATTAGAGTTGTAACACCGTCACAGGCATTTTCCTGGGAGATTTCTCGACTCCTTCTCACATACGATTTTTACAGTTATCCTCATTCCGGCGCTTACCACCGCTCGAAATGACGTTAGGAGGATATAGCCACCAGAAAAATAACGGTATTTCTGAAAAATGACAGATTCCGCCCCTCGTCATTTCGAGCGGTGGTAGTATGCCGTATGACTCTACTGTCAAGAATCACTACAGCTTCGAGGAGCCGAGAAATCTTTCTTGTGTTCGAGAATACAGGGATTTTCTCCGGATTCAGGAGCTGTCACACCGTCAAAGGCATTTTTCCAGGCCCGGCCGACGTTAGGGGATGGAGTATCTGGGATAAATACTGTATGTCAGAAAAATGACCCCTTCCTCCTGTTTACCGCCATGGCAGGAATTGCTATGATACAGGCAGCAATTCGCAATAAAGGAGGCTGCATGATGGGATACGTGTATATATTGACTAATGTATTAAAGACTACCCTTTACATTGGTGTCACCAATGACCTCCGGCGCCGGTATGCGGAGCATTTCTCTGAAGTTAATGACGGATTCACGAAACGATACCACCTGCATTCCCTGGTGTATTTTGAACAGTACAACGATATCAGGGAGGCCATCCTTCGAGAGAAACAATTAAAATCCTGGTCCCGTGCCAAAAAGGTTGCCCTTATCGAAAGAATGAACCCCGAATGGATCAACCTGGCCAGTCAGTGGGTGTAACACCGTCACAGGCATTCATCTGAGTGATTTCAGGAATACAGGGCTTTCCTCCGGATTCAGGAGCTGCAACACCGTCATAGTCATTTAGCTGGGAGATTTCTCGACTCCTTCTCACATACTATTTTTACAGTTATCCTCATTCCGGCGCTTACCTCCGCTCGAAATGACGAGGTAAGGTCATAGAAAAAAAGCCGGAAAACGGTAAGCAGCAAATAATCATCTTCCACACCCCGTCATTTCGAGCGGTGGAAGAATGCGGTATAACTCTACCGTCAAGAATCGCTACAGCTTCGACGAGTCGAGAAATCTTTCTTGCGTTTGGGAATACAGGTCATTCCCCGTGATATTAGAGTTGTAACACCGTCACAGGCATTTTCCTGGGAGATTTCTCGACTCCTTCTCACATACGATTTTTACAGTTATCCTCATTCCGGCGCTTACCACCGCTCGAAATGACGTTAGGAGGATATAGCCACCAGAAAAATAACGGTATTTCTGAAAAATGACAGATTCCGCCCCTCGTCATTTCGAGCGGTGTGAGCATGCTGTATGACTCTTCTGACAAAAATCGCTACAGCTTCGACGAGCCCCGAAATCTTTCTTGTGTTCGGGATTACAGGGCTTTTCCCCCCGGATTCAGGAGCTGCAACACCGTCATAGTCATATATCCGGGAGATTTCTCGACTCTCTCTCACATACGATTCTTATGTTCTTCAACAATCCGGCGTTTACCTCCGCTCGAAATGCGGAGGTCCTGCATAGGACCTCCGAGCCGGGCCCAAGTTGGCGCTTTTTCTGCACAATAAAGCGCTTTCCTTTTAGGGCTCGGCCGTCGCTAGAGGGAAAGTATCATTATACTGAAACCGTCTCCTTGAAGCCCACTCTACTCGCCCCCGTCATTTCAACTGGTGGGAGAAAAGGCGGCGGAGCCGCAGTGGGGACTCAAAAGGCGGCGCTTCCTGATTTGTGCGCCGCCACCACCATTCCTCATTCCTAATTCCTCATTCCTGATTTTTATACGCACTCACCGCCATTTAAATATAAAGAAAGCAGCATCGGAATGGCCGCTCCATTCCGATGCTGCTTTTCTTTACAGTCCCATTTTTTCTTTATAAGCTTTGTCTTTTCCGCTGGCCCGGCAGTCTTTGCAGTAGCCGTAGATTTCTACTCTCGGTTCTACCGCTTCGAAGCCGTATTCCCTGTCCATGTACCGTTCGTATCCCTTTTCCAGTTCCACGTCCACCGGAAAGATTTTGTGACAGGAGAGGCAGATGGCGTGGTGTACCGGCGTGCCCTGGGCGTATTCGTAACGGGTAAGGCCGTCATCCAGCATGGTGGAGCGTAGGAGCAGGCCTTTTTCCGCCAGGGCTTCGCAGTTCCGATACACCGTGGACAGGCTGAGGCGGGTGTCTTTGCCCCGCACCGCTTCATACACTTCTCCGGCCGTCATGGGAAGGCTTTTGTCCAGGACTTTCATGATCATGACCCTGGCTTTTGTCCTTTTCAAATGCTTCCGGACCAGGATTTCTTCGTAATTTCCCATATGATGATTACCCATTTCTTCCTCCGCATTCCCGCGGATTAATTACATAGTATACTATATAGTTTCATTATATGGTTTTTTGACCGATTGGTCAAGAAAAAGTAAAAGAATGGGACACGATGAGGTCGAGTGTACCCGCAGCCCTGCCGCTGTGATACTGTCCTGCGGTGGAGTCCTATGCTCACCTGCTGCATCAAAAAACCGCGGCCAGTGATTTCTCACTGTCCCGGTTTTCTTACAGGCACTACTTATTTGATATCGTACATGCCGCTGACTCCTTCTTTGAGGTTGATGTAGATGTTCTTCAGCTGGCTGTAGTGTTCCAGGATGACCTTGTGGGTTTCACGGCCGATGCCGGACTGTTTGTAGCCACCGAAGGGAGCGCCTGCGGGGAGGTCGTTGTAGGTATTGACCCACATACGGCCGGTCCGTACGCCGCGGGCTACTTTCAGGGCGGTATTGATGTTCTTTGTGAACACGGCGCCGCCTAAGCCATAGACGCTGTCGTTAGCCAGGGCGATGACTTCATCGGCAGTCCTGAATTTCTGGACAACAACCACCGGTCCAAAGATTTCTTCCTGGCATACCCGGTCGTTCGGGTTGTCGGTGACAAGGATGGTCGGTTTCATGAAGAAGCCCTTATCACAGCCGTTTTCGGTGTACCGTTCGCCGCCGGTGATGAGCTTTGCTCCTTCCTGGATGCCGATCTGTACGTACTTCAGGACTTTATCCTGCTGGGCTTTGTAAATCTGGGCGCCCAGCTGGGTGGAGGGGTCTGTAGGATCGCCGATCTTGACGCTTTCGAAGGTGGCTTTCAGGTGTTTCAGGAATTTATCGAAAATGCCTTCCTGTACGAAAAGGCGGGAGCCGGCGCAGCATACCTGGCCCTGGTTGAAGAGGATGCCCTTGCAGGCACCGTCTACGGCCTGGGCAAGGTCAGCATCGTCGAATACGATGTTTGCGGATTTGCCGCCCAGTTCCAGGGTGACAGGAATGAGCTTGTCGCAGGCAGCCTGGTATACGCCGTGGCCCACTTCGGTGGAGCCGGTGAATGCGAGCTTATCCAGGTCCGGATGGTCCAGGAGCCACTGGCCGGATTTGGAGCCTTTGCCGGTGATTACGTTCAGTACGCCCTTCGGAAGTACGTCCTGGATGAGACGGGTGAATTCCATGAGGGACAGGGATGTATGGGAGGACGGTTTAATGACAATGGTGTTGCCTGCGGCCAGGGCCGGAGCCAGTTTCCAGCATGCCATGGTGAAGGGGAAGTTCCAGGGAATGACCTGACCTACCACACCTACCGGTTCATGGAGGATGAGGGACAGGGTATTGTCATCGAGCATGGTGGCAGAGCCTTCCCATGCCCGGAGGCAGCCGGCGAAGTAGCGGAAATGGTCGCTGCCCAGGGGAATATCGGCAGCCTTGGTCTCGCGGATAGGCTTGCCGTTGTCCAGTGTTTCCACCAGTGCCAGATGGTCTGCATTGGCATCAATGATGTCTGCAATCTTTAAAAGGATATTCTGCCTTTCAATGGGAGATGTCTTGGACCAGGCGGGAAGGGCAGCTCTTGCTGCTTTCACAGCTTTGTCCACGTCTTCTTTGGTAGCTTCAGCGAAGGAAGCCAGCCGTTCGCCGTTGGCCGGGTTGTGGGCGTCAAAGGTAGTGCCATCGCCGGCGGGAACAAATTCGCCATTAATGAAAAGGCCGTACTCATTCTGAATGTCTGCTTTTGCCATAGGAAAATACCTTCCTTTCGAAGAATGGGAGAAGAAAGGGCTATGGCCTGGCGGCCAGGGCCTTCTCTCTCCCTATAATTTTCCACTGAAATTTATACGATTGTCCGATGGTTCAGCGGTAATATCTCACAGCGGACCGAAAAGAAATACAACTTTTCATACTGTACGATGGTCACTTTCTCTCGGAACAGGTGCTGTGACATCAGTATACCATGGAATGGTATGTTATTCAACAGAATCGATATAGTTATAAGGCATGGCGGGTTATAAAAGGGAAGGCAGCGGCCTTTGGCCGAGGCTCTGTCCTCCGGACATGGCTCTGCCTTACGGCAAGGCTGTGGCCTGCGGCCAGGGTGGTGGAGGCGGTGCACAATTCATGTAGCGCCGCTTTATGAATCCTGACTGCGGCTTCGCCGCTGGTTCCAGCGGAATCCCTCTGTCACTGGCGTGACATCTCCCTTTGAAAAAGGGAGACTGCCCGGTCACGGCTATGCCGCCATTGAGTCCCAATGTCGTTTTCCCAAAATAAAAAAGAAGCCCCCGGAGGGACTTCTTTTTGTGCTTCTAATGGAATTAGAAGATGTAGTTCAGGGATACGGACCAGAGATCATCGTAGTCGGTATCGGTGTCAGTCTTTACGTCGAATGCATATTCAGCGTGGAGCTTAACGTTCTTCTGGAGAATGACATCGCCCTGAGCCAGCCAGTATTTAGCAACAGAAGCAGATCCGCCATCAGTATCAACAACGCTTGCCGGTACTACATTGTAGGTAGCATCATCAATGAAGGAGCCTTTTTCAGCGTGGAGGTACTGAGCGCTGAGATCCCAGGTGCCCGGTTTCTTCCAGTCAGCATGACCATAGCCGAGGCCTGCGGTCCAGGTGTAGGGGTCACCCTTGTATTCGGTGTTCTTGTAGTAGTCGCCGAATACGTTGAAGTCACCGCCAAGGCGGGCAGTGAGGCCGGCACCAAAGAGGCGGGCATCTAGGGAGTCCTTGCCGTCCAGGTATTCTACGTCATAGGAAATGCGGCCTGCATCGCCATAGACACGGCCCAGGAACATTTCGTTATCATTCTTGGTATCTTCTTTGCTGGGATCACCAAGATGTCCTGCAATCAGACGGCCATAGCCCAGGTCTACATTGACTTTGCCGAGAGCAGCGGTAGCGATGGCACCATCGAATTCATCATCAAATTCAGTGCCGGTCTGGCCAAGGAACAGGTCCTGACGGCCCAGGGTTACACCGAAGTTATCACCGAACTGGTGGTTCACTTTCAATTCTTCCATCCATACATGGTCCGGATTATCGGCTGCCTTGAAATTCATGTCGTAACGGAGACGACCGGTTACGGTGGTGGAATCATTGACCTGGGCCTTGGCGATGATCTTCATACGGCCATCCCATTTATCCTTAGCATCGCCGGAGCCATCATCTTTGTAGCTCTGGTTGAAACGCATACGAGCGTTGCCGGACCAGGCAATGTTGCCAACTTTCTTTTCCAGGTTGGAAACGCGAACGCCCAGGTTGGCCAGTTCGTCAGCGTATTTGCCAGCCAGTTTGTCCAGGGTTGCACGCTGTTCAGCGTTCAGCTGGTCTTCTTTAGCCATGAGGCGGGCGATGATCTGAGCCAGTTCGTAACGGGTCATGTTCCGTTCACCTTTGAAGGTGCCGTCCGGATAGCCTTCTACAACGCCCTGGTCGGAGAGGTCGGATACGGCCTGGTAAGCCCAGTCATCAGGGGTTACATCGGAAAACGGATTTGCTGCGTATGCGGATACGCCAGCGGTGAGTGCAGCGATAGCTGCGAGTGCGAGAATCTTTTTCATAGATCTTCACTCCTTTAGAAAATATATTGGAAAACCTGCCCTATTTTCGAAGGAGTGAACAATAACTATGGCAAGAGTGTCCGTGTTTCCTCTGCCTTACCCTCTCTCCCCCGCCATATCCCCAGGGCCGGAAATATAGTTATGCTTAGCATACTATAAAGGCCGATTCCACCGCAACCGGTAAAATGAATGTTTATGCGTTTTAATTCATATCTAACCAATCTGGGATATTCCTTTTATGGAATGAAAAAAGAGGAACCCCACAACGGGATTCCTCTTCGAATCGGTGCCTTTATGAATATGAAATTATTCTATACTATCTTTCCGGTAAGTGCAAGGGAAAAATGAGGTCGAGATTGAGATCGAGGTAAGCAGCGGCAAAGCCGCGGGAACACCATTTTCTTCCTCAATTCAAACATTCCTCTGTAACACCGTCACAGGCATTTAGCCGGGAGATTTCAGGATTACAGGGATTTTCTCCAAGATATTAGAGTTGTAACCCCGTCATAGTCATATATCCGGGAGATTTCTCGACTCCTTCTCACATACGATTCTTACAGGTACAGTCACTTCGGCGCTTACCTCCGCTCGAAATGACGATAAACGGAGAGGGTCATTTTTCAGAAATACCATTATCTTTCTGATGACTTTATCCTCCTAACGTCATTTCGAGCGGTGTAAGCATGCTGTATAACTCTACCACTAAGAATCGCTACAGCTTCGAGGAGCCCCGAAATCTTTCTTGTGTTCGGGATTACAGTTCTTTTCCTCCCGAACTCAGGAGTTGTAACACCGTCATAGTCATATATCCGGGAGATTTCTCGACTCTTTCTCACATACGATTTTTATATTCTTCAACAATCCGGCGCTTACCTCCGCTCGAAATGACGAGGTAGGGTCATAGAGAAAAAGCAGGACAACGGTAAGCAACGAATCCCCCACCGCTCCGTTCCGCTAAAACGGCCAGCCACCAGACACATTCCCCCTATTTTGGCGGGAAGCATTTCTTCATCGTCACTGGGCCGGCGTCCCACCAGGCCCGCATCGGTCAGAAAAGCCAGGGCATCTTCTTCGGTGGACCATTCTTTCTTATGTATCTGCCGCTCCAGGGCATGGTACTGCTTCCTGATATCCATAAACCTCTTTTTTACTTCCTGTAAATCCATATTTTATGTATCCTTTTTTACCAGCAGCGACACGGTCTCCACATGCATGGTCTGAGGGAACATGTCCACCGGCTGCACTTCTTTTGTTTCATAGCCCAGGGCGGCGAGGATTTTCGCATCCCTGGCAAAGGTGGCGGGGTTGCAGGACACGTAGACGATGCGGGCGGGCTCCATGGCGGCCGCTGCTTTCAGCACGTCTTCGCTGCAGCCGGCGCGGACGGGGTCCATGACGATGACATCCGGCCGCTCGCCCTTTTCGTAGAGCTCCGGCATCAGCTTTCCTGCGTCGGCAGCGTAAAATTCCGCATTATCAATATGGTTGAAGGCGGCGTTCTTCTTCGCGTCTTCAATGGCTTCCTTCACGATTTCTATGCCGATGACCCGTTTCGCCTTCTTTGCGAGGCACAGGGAAATGGTGCCGGTACCGCAGTAGGCATCGATGACGGTCTCGCCGCCGGAAAGGCTGACATAGGTGAGGGCCCGGTCATAGAGGACCTCGGCCTGTTCCTTATGGACCTGGAAGAAGGAAAAGGGGGATACTTCGAAGGACAGGCCAGAGAGGGAGGCGGTAAGGGTCTTCTTTCCCCACAGGTGATGGATGACGGGGCCCAGAATGGCATTGCCCCGGCCGGACTGCACGTCGTGGTAGATGGACACCACTTCCGGCAGGAGCTTCTGCATTTCCTCCACCCACAGTTCCTGGAACGGCAGCACTGCCGTGGCGGTGACGATGACCACCATCACTTCACCCCTGTCCCCTACCCGGGCCATGATGTGGCGTATGTCGCCTTTTCTGCTTTTTTCGTTATACCCCCGGACATGGTGGCGGGTCATGAAGCCTTCCACAAAGCGGAGAACCCGGTTATTTTCTTCTTCCTGGATAAGGCAGCCATCAATGGGCACCACCTGGTGGCTTCCCTGCCGGTAGTAGCCAAGGACAGGTCCGCCAGTGACCTGGGCCACGGGAAGGGCCATCTTGTTCCGGTAGTTCCAGGGATGGGCTGCACCGAGGATAGGAAGCACCCTGTTTTCCGTGAAGCCGCCGATGCGGGTCATCACGTCCTTTACCCTCCGCTCTTTCACTGCCAGCTGTCCTTTATAGGCGAGATGGGAAATCTGGCAGCCTCCGCAGGCGTGGTATGCCGGACACTCGGGCACCGTCCTTTCCGGGGAAGCCTGTTCGATGGAAATGAGCTTTCCCTGGGCGTAGGATTTCTTCACCACCACCATGGAAGCCTTCACGATTTCCCCCGGCAGGGCTCCCGGGACAAAGACTGTAAAATCTTCTACAGAACCGATGCCTTCCCCATGGATTCCCAGATCCCGGATGGGGATGGTATAGACTTCGTTCAGTTTGACAGGTACATTTCTTTTCGTCATGGCGGTGCTCCTTTGGTTATTTTCCCCATTATAGCAGTTAAAGCCGCCTCAAGTGAAGAGTATAAGGCCATGCAAAAGGCAGGAGCCCCTGCCGTCCATGCCGGCCCGTGGGCTCCTGCCCTGTATCTTTTCTTCCAACACAAAAACTCCTGATTCGTCCCAATGCCGCTGCAAGGTGGGGCTGGGGCCATCTTCTTCCACCATGAAGCCAGGGGTACCGCAGGATGGGATGTCTGTGCCCACAGGGAAGAGCAGGTGGCCTTTGCCACTCATGATTTCTGACAGGTTTTTCCTCAGGAGTTGCTGTTTGCAGTGAAGAGAGCTGCTGGCGGTAATGCTGCTGAGCTTTTTCTCTTCGTCATATGAATTTTTCAGCGCGCCGGAGAGGGGGAAATCATATGAGGAAATCCTTTCCTTCCGGCCCCGGTTCCATGGATATGCGCATCCGGGAGAAAGGGAATTCTTTCCGGCCTTTTCACCTCTCACTTATATAGTACCGGCAGAAGGGAAAGATTCCCAGCCCGATTTCCGGGATAGATGATACTGAAGTGTGGTGGAAGGGCTGCAGGGGAATGGTTATCTCACTTTTCTGTTTCTGCCTTTTTACAGAAAGTCAGGCCACGGCCCCCTTCCAGGGAACTGCGCAGGAGGATAATCCGGGGAGGTTCTATGGGAAAGCCCTTTTTATTTCCCCCCATTCTTTCCGATATGGAAAAGTTTTTCCGTATTTTCCAGGGCATGGAGGCGGAGTTCTTCTGCGGTCACGTGCATATAGGAAGCCAGGGTTTCTACGACGTAGGTAATATTCTGGGGTACATTGGTCCTGGGCAGGTGGAATCCCCGGGGGGGGGTAAGGTAGGGCGCATCAGTTTCCACAAGCACCCGGTCCAGGGGCAGGATAGAAACGGCATCCCGGAGGGCATCCCCCCGCCGTTCGTCGCAGATCCAGCCGGTGATGCCGATGTAGAAGCCTATGTCCAGGAATTTCCGGAGCGTTTCTTTGTCCCCTGTGTAGCAGTGAACCACAGACAGCGGCGGCAGGTCTTCATGCCCCCGGAAGCAATCGATGAAGTCCTCTGCCGCATCCCTCTCGTGAAGGAACATAGGCTTATGGAGTTCTTCTGCCAGGTCAATGAGCTTCCTGAAGAAGTGAAGCTGATTTTCTTTCTTCGCATACATGTGGTCATAATCAAGGCCCGTCTCCCCCACTGCCAGAATCCGCGGATTGGATTGGATGATTTCCCGGACCCTGTCCACATCCCGGTCTTCCGCTGTATCGGAAGCATGGGGATGGATACCGGCGGTGCCATAGAGGTCATGGGTCTTCACGAAATCATTGACCAGTTCATTTTCCTCCCTGTCGGAGCCGGTCAGGATACACCGGATGCCTGCATTCTCGGCCTGGGAAATAATCTTTTCCGGGTCCGGGAAGGAGCGGGAAAAGAGATTGAGCCCTATATCGTAATATTTTATATCCATAGGAATGTCCCCCTTTGATCAATGGCCCTGGGGATTCCATGATCCCAAGGCTACCTGTAATCATACTGGAAACCACAGAGCCTGTCTATCCCATGACCGGTAGTGGATTTCCCATCATAAAACCCTTCGGAGGGGAATCCGAAGGGTTTTATGACTGCTCCTATACATCAGTGCTTACTGATTATTTGCCTGCATTCTTCAGGGCAATTCTCCAGTCGCGGCCCTGCTGATGAACGTCGTTCACATCAGCCTTCTGGACTGCGTCTTTGTTGGATTCAACTTCTGCCTTTTCAGCAGCGGTCAGATGGATACTCTGGTCCTGGTCCGGAGCGCCTTTCTTTTCAGCGTTGTAGAGGGCAATACGCCAATCTCTTCCGGGATCTCCTGCTGCGGTGGGTTCAGCAGCCTGTACACCAATTGCTACGCAGGACAGTGCGATAGCTGCGCCAGCCAGTGCCATGGTCAATTTTTTCATAGATATCTACTCCTTTCAGTATTTGCTGTATATACAGCTTCTATCCCATATCATATTACTTTGCCTTCAATTTGTTAATAGAGGTAAGTAATATTATTTATGCATAGTTCATTGTAGTAAAAGAGATATCATTTTCCACAAGGCAGCGGCTTTCTCCCCCTATGGGTAACAGGGCATATATCCCATGGCCAGTACCGGCTGCAGGGCTCCGTAAAGGGCACAAGGAGTCTATTTCTGCCAACCAAAAAGGACCTCTTCAGGTCCTTCAGAAGTCTGGAGCGGATGAAGGGAGTCGAACCCTCCTGTCCAGCTTGGGAAGCTGGCGTTCTACCGATGAACTACACCCGCAAAGCGGGGTCAAAGCCCCATGCACGAATACGTACGGATAGATAATACCACATTTTTGCCGATTTCGCCACAGGGAATTGAAGATTCCCGAAGAGTATGGTCCCAGATATACGGCAGAATGGCAGGAAGGAAAGAACTATTGCGGTTTATCGAGCTGTTAGAGCGGTGCTGATAGATGGAGTCATTCGTGTGGGGGCTTCTAGCTTCTAGCCGCTAGCTTCCAGGAAGGCTCTACAGCCTACGGCACGAATGACTGACGGAAATATCGGATGAGAAGCGCCGCAGGCGGAACAGATTTCCTGGCAGCTAGAAGCTAACAGCTAGGGAAGCGCTGATTAATTCGCAGAGTCAGATTTTATAAGGATTTTTATGCACTGCTTCGTCATAACTCTCCTTAAATAGCTCGCTATTCGCGTCGAGTTATTCCTCGCATTGCATAAAAATCCAAGAATGAAATCTGACAACGATTTAATCAGTGCTTCCCTAGCAGCCCCGTGCCAGTGACTCTATCCAACAGCATGCCAAACCGCTCACTCTAACAGCTCGACAAACTGAAATATCGAATAGTCTCCGGACTGGTCTGTAAAAAAAGCAGACCCTTCGGCCTGCTTTTTGGTTCATCAGTATTTGTCTCCGTAGAGTTCTTTGTTTCTCTGGATAATGGCCATGATGCGGCTTGCTGTCTCTTCGATGGCCTTGTTGGATACATCGATGACCAGGCAGTGAAGCTGACGCATGACTTCCTTCGCATAGGTCAGTTCGTCCTGGATGCGGGCAATATCCGTATAGTTGGCAGATCCGGAGAATCCCAGAGCCTTCATCCGTTCAGCGCGGATGGTATTCAGCTTGTAGGGATCAATAATGAGGCCGATGATACGGTACGGCGGCACATGGAAGATTTCTTCCGGCAGCGGTACTTCCGGCACCAGAGGCAGGTTGGCCACTTTATACTTCTTGTGGGCCATGTACATGGAAAGAGGGGTCTTCGATGTACGGGATACACCAATGAGCACTATATCGGCTTTGGCAAAGCCCGCCGGATTCTTGCCGTCATCATATTTGACGGCGAATTCGATGGCTTCCACTTTCTTGAAGTATTCTTCATCCAGCTTATGGATGATGCCTGGCTTCATCCGGGGCTTCGAGGTGGTAATGGTACCTACCATGTCCATCATGGGACCCAGAATATCCACATACCGTACATGTTTGGCTTCGGCAATCTTTTCAAAGGTCTGCCGGAGTTCAGGGCTCACCAGGGTATGGCAGACCACGGCATGGTGTTCCGCCGCTTCTTCTACCACTTTTTCCACCTGTTCCGCATGGCGGATGAAAGGAACTCTGACGACATCGATATTTTCATCGAACTGGCTGATAGTGGCCTTAGCCACGCTTTCCGCCGTATCGCCAAGGGAATCGGAAACAACATAAACTTCAGGGATTTTACTCAAAAGGGTCTGCCTCCTTTATCTCTTCCCTCTTCCCAGTTCCAGGAAGAGGCGGGTAATATTGGTCTTGGAAATCCGGCCTTTCAGCTGGAATTTCTTTTCCCCATTCACATCTTTAAACGTACCTACCGGAAGGCAGTCGATTTCATAGTCAATCAGTTTCTGGGCAATGGACACCATGTCATCCTGGGGTTCCGCATAAATCATTTTTGACCTGGATGTCATGACCATGGAAATGGGAACCTTTGCCAGGTCTTCCCTGCCCATGGCCGCTTTCAGGAGATCCTTACGGGATACGACGCCCAGGACATCATCTACATCGCCCACGAAAATGGTGCCGATATCTTCTGTAAAGAGAAGGACCGCTGCATCATAGGCATTGGAATCCGCATTGACAAGGACGGGCCGGGACATGCAGTCCTCCGCCGTACAGGAACGGATTTCCGCAGCCGCAGGATCCTCTCCGCCTCCCAGGTAGTAATAGCCCAGTCTTCGTCTCGCCGCAATGACTTCTCCGGAGAGAAGGACGGCCAGATCCCCGCGCAGGGCGCTTCGAGTCACGTGGAGTCGCTCTGCTATCATTTCTCCCGTAATCGGTCCGTTTTCCCGGACAATACGGGTGATTTCTTTCTGGCGGCTGGTAAGCTGCATCTTTTCTCCTTTCTTGCAATCAGCAGGGCATGGTACAGGAAATAAAACATGGTATCTGCCCTTATTAAGGCAAAACGGGACTGCTCTCGCAGCCCCGGATGCCGGAATTGTTCACGTAGCGGGAGAACAGCAGGAAGTCCCTGTTACCAGGTGTAGTCTTCTACTTCTTTCAGTCCCCTGCCGGTAGCTGCATCGAGCATAAGTCTCTGTTCAATGCGGGCTACGTTTCTCTTGGTGGCCTTTACCATATCCGGGTTGACGGATACATAGTCGATGCCGCTCTTTACCAGGAATTCAGTGAAGTCCGGGTATACGGACGGTGCCTGTCCGCAGATGGATACGGTCTTTCCATCTTTATGGGCGGTAGCAATCAGGTGGCGGATGGCTCTCTTGATGGCCAGGTTTCTTTCATCGAAGAGGGAAGAAACGGTGTCGTTGTTTCTGTCGCAGCCAAGGATGAGCATGGTCAGATCGTTGGAGCCGATGGAGTAGCCATCGATGTACTGGTTGAACTGGTCAGCCAGGATAATGTTGGACGGGATTTCAGCCATGAGGAACAGTTTGAAGTCCGGACCTCTTTCCAGTCCTTCTTCCTTCATGATGGCGGTAACCTTAGCTGCTTCTGCTACGGTGCGGCAGAATGGAATCATGCAGTTCAGGTTCTTCAGGCCGAATTCTTCACGGACTTTCTTTACTGCCTTCAGTTCGAGGCGGAATGCGGCGGTGTACTTCGGATCATAGTAACGGGAAGCGCCTCTCCAGCCGAGGAGGTCAGCCGGTTCTACCGGTTCATACTTGTCGCCGCCCTTGAGGTTTCTGTATTCGCCGCTCTTGAAATCGGAGAACCGGAGAACCACAGGCCGCGGAGCCAGTGCCCGGCATACTTTGGAAATGCCTTCTGCCAGCATGTCGATGACCTTTTCCGGTTTGCCCTGTTCGATGAGGTACAGCGGATGTTCATGGATAAAGGTGGTCCAGATGAATTCTTCTCTCATGAGGCCGATGCCGTCGCAGGGAAGGCTTGCATATTTATCAGCCAGGTCCGGATCGCCGAGGTTCATCATGACGCCGGTGCCGGTGGGTGCGAAGTATTCAGCAGCCACAACGGTGGCACCTGCCGTACCAGCGGCAGCAGCCGGTTCATTCTTCTTAACCAGGTCTTCTACGATGCCTTCATAGACGATACCGTTCTGAGCATCGATGGTGATGTCCTGGCCGGTCTTCAGTACTTTGGTGGCTTCCACGCTGCGGCTCTTTGTGCCGACTACGCAGGGGATGCCCAGTTCACGGGAAACGATGGATGCATGGCAGGTCATGCCGCCGGCATCAGTGACAATAGCAACGGCTTTCTTCATGGCCGGTACCCAGTCCGGAGAGGTCATGGTGGTGACGAGGACTTCGCCATCCTGGAATTCATCGATGTCTTTTGGATCTGTAATAACGTGGCACTTGCCTGCTGCCATTCCCGGGCTTGCCGGAAGTCCTTTGACCAGTACTTTATGATCAGTTGTCATTTTCACTTCTTCATTACCTGCTTTCTTTTCTTTATTCTTCTTGGACCATACGGTTTCCGGACGGGCCTGGAGAATCCAGATGCGGTCCTGGTGGTCTACAGCCCATTCCATATCCATGTAGCAGCCATAGTGTTTTTCAATGGCCTTTGCGTAGGAGGCGAGTTTTACGACCTGGTCATCGGTAAGCGCCTGTGCTTTGGCACGTTCTTCCGGTACCTTTCTTTCTTCTACATCGCCGCCGGGTTTACGGACAAGTTCAATGGACTTTTCATTGACAATGCGGGATTTGATGGTAAGGTCCGCTTTATTGACGATGAAGTTATCCGGGGTGACAGTACCCTGTACCACGTATTCCCCAAGGCCCCAGGAACCTTCAATCATGACGCAGGAATCATCGCCGTTGGCAATGTTCACGGTAAACATGACGCCGGCCACCTTGGAGTCAGCCATCATCTGGACAGCTGCAGAAAGGGCTACATTTTCATGGTCGAAATGTTTCTTTGCTCTGTAGTACACAGCGCGGTCGGTGAATGTGGAAGCGTAGCATTCCTTCACCTTGCGGATAACCATGTCACGGCCGGTGACATTCAGGTAAGTATCCTGCTGGCCTGCGAAGGAAGCATCCGGCAGGTCTTCTGCGGTAGCGGAAGACCGGACAGCCACATAGGGATCCTTTTCATTGACTTTCTTAGCCAGTTCTTCATATGCATCACCGATAGCCTTGGCCAGGTCAGCCGGCATTTCAGCAGATACAATGCTTTCACGAATCTTTGTGCAGACTTCATGAAGTTCTACGGAATCTTCAACATCCTTCAGATCCTGGAGCAGTTCATGAATCTTTTTGTTCTGTCCTGTGGTTTCCATGAAATAGCGGTAAGCATGGGCAGTGGTTGCATAGCCATAGGGAACAGGAACCCCGGTGGAAGTGGTCAGTTCACCAAGGGAAGAAGATTTGCCCCCAACCAGAGCTACATCTTTCCGGTGCAGTTCATCAAACCATAAAACATAAGCATTCTCTCTTGCGTCCATCATAGCCCTCCTTAAGGTATGAAGATAAGAAATGTAAGAAGTGAAATTCTTGTACACTCTTTTCGTATCAGCAAGTTTATAGTATACCTTTATAATTGGAAAGTCAAGGTATTTCATGAAATAATGACACCTTAATAGGGAGCAGGGATATATTCTTATGTACTTTATTTCCTCTTTTTGTAAAATAGCGTAAAAAAAGAGTGAAACCCTATGGCTTCACTCTTCAGGTATACATAGATCCCTCACATCAGCCCGCGAATCAGGATGACGAGGATCAGGAGGGGCAGGACGAACTGCAGGTATGGCTTGATCCAGCGGGGCATCTTCAGGCCGCTGCCTTTATTCACTTCCGCAATATAATTGTCAAATCCCCAGCCGTATTTTGTCACGCAGAACAGAAGGTACACCAGGGCGCCGCCGGGGAGAAGGATATTGCTGACCAGGAAATCTTCGCTGTCCAGTACATCCCTGTTTCCAATGAAATGGACGCCGGAGAGTACATTGTACCCCAGGACACAGGGGATGGAAAGGATGAATACGGCAGCCAGGTTGATGAGTACCGATTTTTTACGGCTCCAGCCGAAGTTATCCATGGCACAGGCGATGAGGTTTTCAAAGACCGCAGTCACCGTGGAGAAAGAAGCGAAGGTCATGAAGACGAAGAACAGGGTGCCCCAGAGCCGGCCGGCAGTCATGTCGGTGAAAATTTTCGGCAGGGTAATAAAGATAAGGGACGGTCCCTGGTCCGGATGCACGTTGTAGGCAAAGCAGGCAGGGAAAATAATGAGTCCGGACAGGAGAGCCACGAAGGTATCGAGGGCCGTAATGCGGACCGCTTCCCCGGTGAGGGTGAAATCATCGGCCATGTAGCTTCCGAAGATTTCAAGGGCTGCAATGCCGAGAGACAGGGTGAAGAAGGCCTGGTTCATGGCAGCAGCGGCCACGTTGCCGATGCCCGCTTCCACCGCCCGGTTCCAGTCAGGCAGGAGGTAAAATTCCAGTCCCGGCTCACCGCCTTTCAGGAAAAGGCTGTGAAGCGCCAGCACTACGATGAGGATGAGGAGGCAGGCCATCATGACCTTCGTAATCCGTTCCACCCCGTTATGGAGTCCCAGCCCGCAGACCAGGAAGCCAAGGACCACGGTAAGAGCCATGAAAATACCCATTTCCAGCGGATTTCCCAGCATGGCGGTAAAGACGACGGGAATGGCATCCTGGGTAATGCCCTGGAACGTGCCGGTCAGGAATTTCCAGAAGTACCCCAGCATCCAGCCGGATACGGTGGTGTAGTACATCATGAGGAGGTAGCAGCCGGCGATACAGAACCAGCCATGAATGTGCCAGTGGCTGCCGGGCTTTTCCAGTGCCCTGTAGGCCTGTACCGCACTCTTGCGGCTGCCCCGGCCCACGGCCAGTTCCATGGTCATCACGGGGATGCCCATGAGGACGAGGAAGCAGAGATAAAAAAGGACAAATACGGCTCCCCCGTATTCGCCGGTAATGTAGGGGAATTTCCATACATTGCCGATGCCGATGGCACATCCTGCACTGACGAGCAGGAACCCCAGGCGAGATTTGAAACTGTCGCGATTTTCCATTGAAGAAGCTCCTTTTTAAAGCAGGCCAAAGCCCCGCCAATTTCTGAAAAAGAGGGGCTTCTGTGCTTTATGGTAATAGTGTTTCTATTTTATACCGAATTTCACTGATTTTCCAGTCAAATATGGGATAAAAGGGGCAAATAAAAGAAGTGGCCTCATACCAGCCACTCCCGAATTGATAAAGAGAAAAACATCACCACCGATATCCCTTGAAATACCGTTCCACGAAGGGGATGCGGTCCATGGTGACGGTCCTGCCGGACAGGTAAGACAGGGGGCCCGCCTCCTCACCGAAGGAGAAGGTGACCCGGAAAGCACAGAGAAGCTGCCGGCGCTCCCCCATTTTCCGGTTCCACTCTTTGGACCCGTACTTGTCATCCCCTAATAGCGGATGTCCCCCATGGGCCATCTGGCTCCGGATCTGGTGGGTACGGCCGGTGAGAAGGCGGCATTCCACAAGAGACAGGCCACGGCCAAAGGCCTTTGTCTCATAATCGGTAATGGCGGTCCTGGCACCTTTCACCGGGTCTTCCGTCACGTAGACCCTGTTCTTCCGGGCATCCTTGAAAATATAATTTTCCATCCGCCCCGCCGGCGGCTGGAGGCTGCCCCGCACCACACAGAGATAGGATTTCTTCACTTTCCGTTCTTTAATCAGGCGATCCAGGATATGGCCGGTCTCTTCGTCTCTGGCAAAGAGAAGGATGCCGGACGTATTAAAGTCGATGCGGTGCACCGGATAGGCAGCTCCCTGTCCCTTTCCTGCCAGCATACCATTCACCCGGTCAAGAAGAGTATCCTTTTCTTTTCCCGTCACGTCCAGAGACAGGAGCCCCGCCGGTTTGTTCACTGCCAGGATATGGTCATCTTCGTAAAGAACGTCCACCGGTGGCAGGGACTTCTTCTTTTCCTCCAGCACAAAGGAAATGACCCGGTCCCCTTCGGCCAGGCGGTAGGAGGGATCTTCCTTTTTCCGGTTCACTTTGATCTTATTCGTTCTCTGGGCCTTCATAAAAAAAGAACGGGGCCAGCCCTTCTTTTCCTGAAGATACCGGTCCAGCCTGAGGCCTGCTTCTTTTTTTGTTACCTGCCACTCTTCCATGGTGATTTCCTTTCCTCAATTCAAGAGCATCGGAGGCAGCGGGTCTTTCTCTTCCGCCTCTGCCCGCCGCCGCTGGTCCTCTTCCACCATGGCCCGGATGGTACGGAATACTTCCTCTTCATGTTCTCCGGCCACATCAAAGGCGCCGCACATGGCCTGGGACAGGGATGTCATGATGAAATGATACTGTTCTTCGTTAATTCGTATATCCACCTGCCCATCACCCAGGGTCTCCACGTTAATCAATGCTTCTTTCCGCTCCATAGGATTTCCTTTCTTCTTCACCTTCAGTGGCAGATGGTTCCTTTTTCCTCTTCTCCATATTCCCGGCCAAGGACCGTCAGGAACGCCTCTGCATCCTTCACATGGTGGGCCGGAATGCCCGTTATATAGCAGGCCGCCGCCAGAAGAATATACTTTGTCTCTTCTTCCGTTCCATCGGAATGGATGGTGAATCCTTCCTCCCCTCCCTGCAGGAAAATGGAGACCTTCTTTTTTCCTAACTTATCCATGGCTTTCCTCCCTGTATGACTGATGTTCTGTTTCTCACTTCTTATGCTACACGAAAGAAAACATAAAGGCAAGATAAGGTACATGCAGTTTTGCCTGCTCAGTCGCAAAAGTTTCCGGCCGTTAGTGAGGAGTGAGAAGTGGTTGTGGCGGCGCACAATTCATAGAGCGCCGCCTTATGAATTGTGCGCCGCCACCTTCCCCTCGGACGAAGTCCGTTCCCCTTGCGCCACTTCGCCGAAGCCGTTACTCTTTAGTCCCTCTTTCTATCCCTTCAATCCATCCTGCGCCTTTGGCGCGGCCCTTCTCCAAGGGCCTGCATGCTTACGGTAGTGGAGACTCCAGACGTCCAACAAAAACAGAATCAGCAGTGAACCCCGGTCATGTATCATAAGGCGGCGCTTCCCTATTTATGCGCCGCCACAACCATTCCTCATTCCTAATTCCTCATTCCTGATTTTCCTGCACGTCCCATATACTTATCACAACTATTTATATGTTTAATGATTATATCCTATTTTTATTATTAATTATTTCCTACTATACTGAATACAGGGAGAAAATTCTCCTGCAAGATGCGTTTTACTGCCTGTAAGATGCTTAGCATAATCTATATATTATAATAAATATTTTCTATTATATTTTATGCATGATTTTCCTTTATAATGATATGCAAGTAAGTCACAAATAAATCCTGCGTTCCCTGACAGGAGGAAAGGAGAATGAACAATAGAGAGTATCTCCAACTTGAAGGTGCCTCCCTGGTAGAGGAAGCACTGCTGGCATTCACTTCTCCCGCCAAGGGCAGCGACCTGTATCCCCTCCTTTGCGGTTCCGACGGTTTATTGTCTGAAAGTGAGAAGCTGCCGGATTCCTTTTTCTGGGACTACGTGCTGCTCCGCCTGTATCTGGCGGAGCGGGAAATCCGGACATTCAAAAGCGGCTTCGGCTGCCTGGAGGCCCTGGTAGAAGGAATGGAAGAGAGCCTGTCCCATTTCCCGGATGTTCTCCGCGCCCTTTCCGTCCGTCGGGCGCTGAATGGCTCCTTCCTGCTCGCCGGAAGCCGGGCCCATTATCCGGACCGGGACTCCGTGGACCGGCGTTTCCATTTCTTCCGGACCCTCCACGGAGATGGAGATCCCCTATTTCTCCTCCAGGCCATCGCCAAAGCCCGGAATATCCATCTGTCTGAGAAGCAGGTTTCCCTTCTCATGGAAGAAACCCGGCATTACCTCGCTTTCCTCCATAAAAAGCTCTGCAGTTTCACGCCCCGGGAAATTACGCGGCGTGCCTATACCCTGACGCCGGTCATTTCCTTTGCTTCCGGCTCCGAAGGATTGGCGGATTCTTCCCTTCTCGCCTTCCTCACCGGCCTCGCCCTGAGCTGTCTCATCCTCCTGTAGGAGAAAGAAATCCCCATTCCCGGGCTACCAAAAAAGGAATGGCTAGAGTACAATGGGGACATACGATAAAAAGAAGGGAGTGGTCCGCTGTGGATATGGATAATTACCTGGTCAATATGGGAATTACCGCTGCCCAGCGGGCTTTCTTTTCTTACATGGCCAAGCCCCAGGGGAGCTACGGGCTCCACATGATTTTCCGGCTTTTCCTGAAAAGGAAGAGCATCATCATGCACGATCGGGAGCGGCCCCACTGGTGCCGGTTCCTGGCGGATTACTCCGTTTTCCGCCTTTACATCGCCCAGTTCGTCCTGAAAGCCTATGCCCGGGATTATCCGCCCCTTCCCAGCCTCTATACCGGTTTCGACAGGATTGATGAATCTTTCCCTGAATTCATAAAAAAAGAAGCGGACCCCGGCCGGGGGGTGGGAGATATTTCCCTGCTGCCGGACCACCTGGAGACCCTGTATTCCCCGGAGAAAATCGAAGCTCTCCACGACCGTTTCAACAGGATGGCGGAAAAGGCGGAGCGGGATACAGACAGCCCCGATGCAGCCCTGAAGAGTTTCACCACCGAGGTGCTGTCCTACCTTTCCGGAAAGGATGAAGTTCCCCTGTATACGCCGGTTTTCTGGTTTTTTTCGAAGGAAACCCTGGACTATGCCCAGTACCTGGCCGATTTCTATAAAGGTCTCATCCCGGAAAGCTATTATGAAGGAATGCATGCAAAGCCCTATGAAGAAGTGGAGCGGGAGGAAGATTCCTTCTACACGGACTACCGGCTGCCAGCGTATATTTTCTTCTTCGTGGCCGGCCTCATCTGCATCGTCCTGGCCAGGGCATGAAGGTATGGGGAGATTATTGCATGTTCATGGAGAGGATCATTTGTGCAGGGGCTTCGGAGATTCATCTCAGGCATATTCGCGTTAAGGAAGCGCTGATTCATTCGCAGAGTCAGATTTTCTAAGGATTTTTAACCATTGTCAGTATTGTAAGGCCGATAGAGACATTTTTCCGGGAGATCTCTCGACTCTCTCTTACATTCGACTTTTATATTTCCCGTCATTACGGCGCTTACCGCTCGAGATGACGATTTGGGTACAGAGTCTGCTGCAATGAATGCCGGTATCCGTAAGATACCAAATTGTAATACGCTCAGGTTAACGTCAATCATTAATACAAATGTTCCTGAGGAAAAACACCAGGAGCCAGCAGCCCCGTGCGAGTGGCTCTGTACACAAGCATGCAGAAGCCCCCGAATGGAAGGAGTATTATGTATCATAAAAAACTGGAAGAAGATATCCGCTGTCCTTTGGAAAAAGGGCTCCAGGTATTCGGAGGAAAATGGAAATCCCGTATCCTCTGCGTACTGAATGAAACAGGCACCCTCCGCTACGGAGAGCTGAAAAAGGAAATGGTCAATGTCACCGACGCGGTACTGGCGGATTCCCTGAAGGAACTCACCGCCGACGGCATGATTCTCCGGAAATCCTATAACGTCATCCCGCCAAGGGTAGAATATTCCCTGTCAGACCGGGGAAAGTCGGTGATTCCCATTCTCCAGTCCATCTGCCGCTGGTCCGGCCAGTTCCAAAAGGGAAAAACAGACCACGTCATGCGGCAGTGTGAGAAATGTGACTACCGTTTCCCCCAATAAAACTTTTTAAAAGAATTCCTCACCGGAGTACTATGAAATTTATGAGTTTCTCATAAATTTCATAACTACTTTAAAAGGGCGAGGATTTTTTGTATGCTATGTACAGTTCAAGAACTACAGAAGCGCGCTTCCTTGATTACTTTTGAAAGGAAGTTTATGAGATGAATAAGAATGTAAAAGAACTGCTTGAAAACCATATGTGGGACCTGGCCACCTGCCTCGATAACAAGCCCAATGTGGTACCGGTAGCCTTCAAAGAGGTCACAGAGGATGGAAAGCTGGTCATTGGCGATGTCTTCCTGGATACCACGCTGAAGAATATTGCCGGAAATAATGGTTCCATCGCCATTTCCGTGTACGATGACAAGAAACTTGAAGGATACCAGATCAAAGGCACCGCTTCTTACACCACAAGCGGCGTCCTGGTGGACAAGTACAAGAAGATTGTGGAAGACATGTTCCACGGTGCTGCCACCTGCAAAGGCATCCTGACGGTCACCCCGGAAACCATCATCGTCACCACCCCGGGCCCGGAAAATAAGAAAGTACTGTAAAACTGCGGTGCGCTGCTGGAAATTTGCCCAGGGAAGCACTGATTGCGGTTAGAGTCATAGCCATGAGCATTGAGCCAGGGAAGTACTGAGTGCTCAAGGCTGGATAAGTTGGCTCATAGCCTTGCCCATAAAAGCACCTGCCTTTTGTATCCAGCTCAAGGCTATGACTCCAACCGTCAGCATGCCAAAATACCTGCCCCAACAACTCGATAAATTGAAATTGTCATATATCACCTCCTTATGATACCTTATTATCATAAGGAGGTTTTTTCATGACAGCTGACAGAAAAAAGGGGATCCTTTCTGCGTCCCTGGGGTCCATTCTCTGGGGTTCCAGCGGCATTGCGGGACAGTTTCTCCTCATTAACCAGGGCATTTCCCCGGAATGGCTTACATTCTTCCGACTCTTTTTTGCCGGAGTGCTGCTGGTCCTCATCGCCCAGTTCCTGAAGGGCCATGTTTTTTCCATCTGGAAAGATAAAAAAGACCGGCTCACCCTTCTCATATTCGGCGCCTTCGGCATGCTGGGCACCCAGTACTGTTACTTTGCCTCCATCCGGTACAGCAATGCCCCCACCGCCACTATTCTGGAATACCTCATGCCTATCCTCATTATTTTCTGGTGCTGCATTTCTGAGAAACGGCTGCCCAGGGGAAAAGAAATCTTCTGCACCCTCTTCGCCGTAGCCGGTACTGCCCTCATCGCCACCGGCGGCAATTTCCATTCTCTGGCCATATCGGAAAAAGCTCTTTTCTGGGGTCTCGTCAGTGCCCTGGCCTGTGCTCTGTACACCGTGGAGCCCGTGAGGATTATCAAGAAATACGGGGCGCCGGAGGTGGTGGGCTGGGGCATGTTCATTGCTTCCCTTTTCATGATGCCTGTCGCCTTCCTTACCCCCTTCACCGGCGTCTTGGACATGGATACGGTGCTGGCCTTTGTATACGTGGTCATCTTCGGTACCATCTGTTCCTTCGTCCTCTACCTGGGAAGCGTGGCTTATATCCAGCCGGCGGAAGCCAGCATTATTTCCGCCCTGGAACCTTTTTCCTCCATCATTTTCTCTTTCTTCATCTTCAGCCTCCTCTTCGGCTTCTGGCAGCTCCTGGGTATGGTACTCATCATCCTCGCCGTTGGAGCGGTGGCAAGGAAGTAGTGGTGCCGGTGCGGAAAAATCAGGAATGAGAAATCAGAAATTAGGAATTAGGAATGGTGGTGGCGGCGCACAGATTTGGAAGCGCCGCCTTTTGATTCCTGGCCGCGACTTCGCCGCACCGGAAGCCCAATACTCCCGACCGCAAGAAAGATTTCTCGACTCGTCGAAGCTGTAGCGATTTTTATCAACATAGTCACTCAGCATACTACCACCGCTCGAAATGACGGGGGTGTGGGAAGGGTCATTTTTCAGAAATACCGTTATCACTCCCGGTGACTATATTCCCCTTAACGTCATTTCGAGCGGTGGTAAGCGTCGGAGTGAGAGAAAACATAAGAATCGTATGTGAGAGAGAGTCGAGAAATCTCCCAGATAAATGACTGTGACGGTATTACAACGCTATCTGCTGTGGGAAGCCCGGTATTCCCGAACACAAGAAAGATTTCAGGGCTCCTCGAAGCTGTAGCGATTCTTAGGGAAAGAGTCATACAGCATGCTTACACCGCTCGAAATGACGAGGTATGTAGAGTCACCCGAAAGTGTGGCGGAGCCGCTTCCACAGGAAACTCCCCATAAAAAAATTCCCGGAAATGGATGTCCATTTCCGGGAATTTTTATTATTCTCAGAATACGTCTTTCAGAACGATGGTCTGTTCACGGCTTGGGCCTACGGATACGATGCCGATAGGTACACCGATGAGCTTGGAGATGCCTTCCAGGTATTCTTTGCAGAGAGCCGGAAGTTCATCATAATTACGGATGCCGGAAATCTTCTGTTTCCAGCCTTTGAATGTCTTGTATACGGGGGTAATCTTTTCCAGGAACTTCAGGTCCGCCGGATATTCCTTCACTTCCTTGCCTTCGTATTCATAGCCTGTGCAGACTTTGATTTCTTCCATGTCATCCAGGATATCGAGGCGGGTAATGGCCAGGTAATCGAAGGAGTTCAGGGCAGCGGCATAGCGGACAGCCCGGGTATCGAGCCAGCCAACGCGGCGGGGCTTCCTCGGCATGAAGCTCAAGAAGAGCTGCGAGCACACC
>OHAE01000461.1_pt1 | contig 37145 bp, 39 predicted proteins | sample 1577061 | NCBI WGS metagenome assembly OHAE01 (sample SAMEA3541535, study PRJEB24748) | human gut metagenome | biome: human gut; feature: human-associated habitat; material: faeces | place: China | collected 2012
ATTCAGCCGTTTCGGGAATTCGGGAATATTTCCCGGAGCGATGGAAAACCCCGCCGCCATCTTGTGGCCTCCGAACTGAAGGAGCAGATCCGACTGCCTGGAAAGGGCTTCGTAAATATTGAAAGCCGGAATGCTGCGGCAGGAGCCTTTCCCCACCCCATTCCGAATGGTGATGACAAATACGGGGCGGTGGTAAATTTCCAGGATCCTCGACGCTACAATGCCGATGACCCCGGGGTGCCAGTCTTTACCGTCCACCACAAAGGCCATGTCCTTATCCATGTGAAGCTCCGCAATCCGCTCCCTGGCCTGGTCAAAAATATCTCTTTCAATGGTCTGCCGGGCCACATTGGTCTCACACAGCTTCTGGGCCAGAGACTCCGCCTCTTCCATGGAGTCCGTGGTCATGAGCTTTACCCCTTCACTGGCCTGGGCAATACGGCCGGCCGCATTAAGCCTTGGCGCCAGGCCAAAGGATACCTGGTCTGCCCTTTTGATTTCTTTCGTATCCTCATGAACAATGCCGGAAGCCTTCAGAAGCGCCGCCAGTCCTTTGACCGGGGTATGGAGGAACCGCTTCATTCCTTCCTTCACAATAATCCGATTTTCCCCGGTCAGGGACACCACATCCGCAATGGTCCCCAGAGCTGCCAGCTCCACGGTACCGTCGTAATCATGGCCTTCCCGTTTCATATAGAGGGCCCGGCACAGGGTATACGCCACTCCGCATCCCGCCAGCTCCTTATAGGGATAATGGCAGTCCTTCTGGTGGGGATTGATGACCGCCACACATTGGGGAAGGACATCCGGCGGCGTATGGTGGTCTGTCACAATGATATCGAGCCCCTTCGGTGCCTCCGCAATAAGGTCTGCAGAACTGATGCCGCAGTCCACGGTAATGAGGAGTGTGTATCCCTCCCCTGCCAGTTTCTCCAGGGCTTTGCCGTTGAGACCATACCCTTCAGTTTCCCGCTGGGGAATATAGTAACCAACATTTCCATGGAGCCCGGTAAGCCCGCGCACCATGATCGATGTGGACGTAATACCATCCACGTCATAATCCCCGTAAATGACAATTTTTTCTCCCCCATCCAGGGCCCTCGAGATCCGGTCCACGGCTTCCTTCATTCCCTTCATCAGGAAGGGATCTGAAAGATCGGACAGGTCATCGTAAAGGAAATGGGACAGCTTCTCTTCGCTGTCAATCTCCCGTCGCAGGAGAATCCGGGCCAGCCCCTCCGGAATACGGAAGGATGAAAAAAATCCCGGTATACTTCTTTTTTCACTGCCCTGTGCTTTGATGTTCCATTTATAAGTCTGTTTCTCCATATAACGTCCTCAATTCATACTTATTTTCCTGTTTATTTTATCACTTCTCATTATCATTTGCCACGATAAGATTATCATTATCAATGAGAAAGGAAGGAAGATAAGAGCCCGGACGGAATTATCCCGCGGGCCCCATGAAAGTACCCATGCGGCCAGGTGTACATTGGGAAGATTCGGGGACTTTCAGCTGCCGGAAATCCCCCTGTAGAGGTACACATGCCCCATGGGTACCACAGGGCACACCTGCCAATGTCCAAAGAGGTCCCCCAAGGGAGCCTCGCTGTGTCTCCAATAAAAAACAGCGCTCCGAAGAGCGCTGCGGGGCCAGGAAAATTATTCCCAGGCTTCTTTCATGATGTTTTTGTATTCCGTATTCAGGTGATCCACCACCACATCCAGAACGACGCGGACAATTTCCGGATCGAAGCTGTCATTGGTGCTGGGCAGGCAGCAGTCCAGGAACAGGGAGCCATCTTCTGCTACCACATATTTGAAGACTTTGTAGCTTCTGTTCAATGTATTGATATATTCCAGGAACCGGGTCTTATTGCTGTCCTTTACGAGCTGGCTTCCTACCTGTACACGGATAATCGTGTAAATGGTATTGTCCGTAATGATGCCCATGGGAATGGTCTGGCCTTCTACTTTGATATTGGACTGGAATACGATGGTTTCCGCTTCATCCTTCATTTCTTTTTTTACGAAGAAATTCATCTTATTATCGGTAATATACTTTTCAAATTTCTTTGCCTTCAGATTTTCTCTTTTTTCTTCTGCCATTTCTTATCCACCTTCCATTAAACAATAGGAGCTGCTCCATTTATTGTAACCTGCCTTGCCATTTATTTCCACTTTGATTATGATATTTTCATAAGCTTTTGCAGGATTCCTGCAAGGGAATAAGGAGTATACCATGACCGATTCAGAATACATGCAGTTTGCCCTCAAAGAAGCCCAAAAAGCCGCAGAAGAAGGAGAAATTCCCATCGGCGCCGTCCTTGTCTACCGGGACATGGTCATCGCAGCCGGCCACAACCGCAAAGAAACGGACAGGGACCCCACAGCCCATGCGGAAGTCCTCGTTCTCCGGGAGGGGGCCCACATTCTGGGCAGATGGCGTTTGACGGGGGCCTCTCTTTATGTTACCATAGAGCCATGTCCGATGTGCGCAGGGGCTCTCCTGAATGCAAGGATTTCGAGACTGGTCTACGGATCTCCCAATCCCCAGTACGGAGCTATAGAATCAAGATTTCACATCACCGGTGAAGGCGTATTAAACCACACTATGGAAATCACTTCCGGCGTCTGCCGGAAAGAATGCCAGCAGCTGGTAGATTCATTCTTCAACTCGAAAAGAGGATAAGCCAAAGCACTGACAACGGCACCAATTCCATAAGGAGCAGTATCGAAGCGGTCATAACGAGGCGGACTCGAAATCCGTTAGCCCTTCGGGGCCCGTGGGTTCGAATCCCACCTGCTCCGCCAAATGCAAAAGCACCCGAAAAGGGTGCTTTTTTGATGGAAATAAATAATAGCCGTCAATACATTGTGCCGGTAGTCAGCTATTTTTCCACCTTCCGTTCAAATCTCCATTTTTGCCGGGCGGCAGGATATTTTTCATGATCCACTTCTGACATAAACATGGAAAGAGGTCTTGCATAAATGCCGAAATCACCATAAAGGGCTCTGTAAACCACCAGAAGGTCCCTCGTTTCTGTATGAGTGGCCAGTGTTATGATTTCATAATCGTGGTCCTTGAAATGATGCCAGATTTCACCGGCCCTTGGATTTTCTCTCATTCCTCTACTCCTCAGTTTCAAGTTATCCATCGTCTGGTACAAACCGGTACTCATGAATGGAATAGGACTGATAAAAAAAGTTGGAATTTGGAGGGAGGAGACCAAAATCCATTTGACCATAACAGGCCAATTGGGTTCCTGATCTTTACTCACAAATCCCAACTTCTATATTTATGCTTTAGCTGCGGCTTCCATGGCTTTATCTGCTGCTTTGATGGTCTTTTCTATGTCTTCGTCACTGTGGGCATAGGACATGAAGAGTGTCTCAAAGGGAGATGGTGCCAGATAAATGTGCTGGTCCAGCATGGAAAGGAACCAGGCTTTGAACTGGTCCCTGTTTGCTGCGCAGGCATCGGTGTAGTTCAGCACGTCCTTTTCCGAGAAGAAGATGCCAAACATGGAGCCGGACTGATGGCAGATAAGGGGAACTCCCTTTCTGTCGGCCGCTTCTTTCCAGCCCGCCAGAAGGGTTCTTGTCTTTTCTTCAAGAATCTTATCAAAGTTCGGGATGGCCATCATCTGCTTCAGGGTTTCAATGCCCGCAGTGACTGCCAGAGGATTGCCGGAAAGGGTACCGGCCTGGTAGACAGCACCTTCCGGAGTGATGCAGTTCATGATTTCTTTCCGTCCGCCATAGGCTGCTGCCGGAAGTCCACCACCGATGATTTTGCCAAGACAGGTCATATCGGGATGAATATGGTACCGGGCCTGGGCGCCGTGGAAGGTGGTACGGAAACCGCACATCACTTCATCAAATATGAGGACGGTACCGTGTTTTTCCGTTTCCTTCCTAAGGGATTCCAGAAATCCGGGAATCGGAGGTACGCAGCACATATTACCGGCTACCGGTTCCACGATGACAGCGGCAATATCGTCGCCCTCTTCATCCATGGTCTTTGTAAAGGCTTCGATGTCATTGTAGGGAACCACCACCGTATCTTTGGCGGTACCCTTTGTGACACCGGCACTGTCGGGGCTGCCGAATGTGGCAGCGCCGGAGCCCGCTTTTACGAGAAGGCTGTCGCCGTGGCCATGGTAGCATCCTTCAAATTTAAGGATTTTATCCCGGCCCGTATAGCCCCTTGCTGCCCGAAGGGCACTCATGGTGGCTTCGGTACCGGAATTCACCATCCGCATCTTTTCGATGGATGGATACACTTCATGGATAAGTTTTGCAATTTCTGTTTCCATGAGGGTAGGAGCACCGTAGCTGGTACTCCGTTCTGCAGCTTCCTGAATGGCTTTAATCACCTTCGGATGGGCATGACCCAGGACCATGGGGCCCCAGGAACCTACGTAATCGATGTACGTATTGCCATCGATGTCTGTAATATGGGAACCATGGGCTTCTTTAATGAAGGGAGGCGGGCATCCCATGTGGGGATAGGACCGGACAGGGCTGTTTACCCCGCCGGGCATGTATTTCTTCGCTTCTTCGAAGGCTGCTTTGGATTTGGAAAGGTCGATCATTTGCCCTGTTCCTCCCTGATCCATTTAGCCACTTCCGGTGCAAAGTAGGAAATGATAATATCAGCGCCGGCCCGCTTCATGCAGAGCAGGGATTCCATGACGATTCTCTTCTCATCAATCCATCCTTTGGCAGCAGCTGCCTTGATCATGGAATATTCACCGGATACATTGTAAGTAGCTACAGGGCGGTTGATATGGTCCCGTACCTGGCGGACAATATCGAGGTAAGCCAGAGCCGGTTTTACCATGATAATATCTGCTCCTTCAGCCAGGTCCAGGTCCACTTCTTTCATAGCCTCCCGGCTGTTGGCCGGATCCATCTGGTATCCACGGCGGTCACCGAACTGGGGGGCAGAATCGGCAGCATCCCGGAATGGACCATAGTAGCCGGAGGCATATTTTACAGCGTAGGACATGATAGATACATTCTGGAGATCATTGGCATCCAGGGTCTCACGAATTTTAGCTACCCGGCCATCCATCATATCGGAAGGAGCCACCATATCGGCACCACATTCGGCCTGGGACAGGGCTACTTTTGCCAGGAGTTCCAAGGTAGGATCATTATCTACTTCATGGCCCTTGAGCTTTCCGCAGTGGCCGCTATTGGTGTACTGGCAGAGGCATACGTCCCCTACGATGACCAGGTCCGGCACCGCTTCTTTGATAGCTTTGATGGCCCTCTGTACAGGGCTCGTCATATCCCAGGCAGAGGAACCGATATCATCTTTGTATTCCGGGAGGCCAAAAACTTCTACCGCCGGAATTCCAAGTTTATACACTTCTTCTGCCACTTTCACCGCATTGTCCACGGAGAGATGGTACTGCCCGGGCATGCTGGGGATTTCTTCCTTAACATTTGTGCCCGGTACTACAAAGATAGGGTATACAAAGTCATTGATTTCCAGGGAATTTTCTCTCACCATGGAACGGATGGCTTCCGATCTTCTAAGACGTCTTGGACGAAGGGTATTCAGTTTCATTTCTTCTCGACTCCTTTTTCAATTGCATTGACAAGGCCATCTATCGTATAGATTTCAGAAATGATGGATGGTTCCAGTTTATATTTCCGGCATGTATCGGCCGTAATAGGTCCGATGCAGGCCAGTGTGATGCCTTTCAGAAGTTCTGTTCTTCCATCGATCTGGTCCATAAGGTTGTAGACCGTAGAGGAACTGGTGAATGTGATGATATCGGCCCCGTGGTTTGTAAGGACATCCAGAAGTTTTTCCCGGCTTTTTTCGTCAGGTACGGTCTGGTAAGCTTCTACCACGTTCACCGTGCATCCCCGGGCCCTGAGGCCTTCAGGAAGGACGCTTCTGGCAACCTTTGCACGGGGAATGAGGATTGTTTCATTACCCGAAAGGGATGGTTCCATGACTGCCAGGAGGTTTTCAGCCTTATACTTTTCCGGCACCGCATCGGCATGGATGCCGTGGGCCTTGAGCTGCCGAGCCGTAGCCGGCCCGATGGCGCCGATTTTCGCATGGCCAAGGGCTCTCGTGTCCATTCCCTTTTCATAGAGCCGGTGGAAGAAATAGTCCACCCCGTTCTGGCTGGTAAAAAGAATCCAGTCGTAAGAGGGAAGGTGTTCCAACGCCCGGTCCATGGATTCATAGCCATCGGAGGGTTTCCTGATAGAAATCGTAGGAATCTCGATAGTTTCAGCGCCTTTTTCATTAAGCACATCCACCAGCCGGGAAGCCTGGTTCCGGGACCGGGTGACAATGATCCGTTTTCCAAAGAGCGGGCGGTTATCAAACCACCGCAATATCCTTCCGAAGGTTCACCATGTCTCCTACAATGAAGACAGCTGGAGGCCGGATGCCAAGCCGTTCCACATCCGCTGCTGCTTCCCCAAGGGTAGTAGTAAAGGTTTCCTGGTAAGGCCTTGTCCCCCAGCGGATAAAGGCTGCCGGCGTGTCTTTACTTCTTCCATACTTCATGAGCTGGTCCGCAATCATTTTCGTATGGCCTACTCCCATAAGGAATATGAGGGTATCTACACCGCCGGCCAGTTTATCCCAATGAATGGAAGATTCATTCTTCGTGGGATCTTCATGGCCTGTAATAACAGCAAAGGAGGCCGCCACTTTACGGTGGGTCACAGGGATTCCTGCATAGGCAGGCGCCGCAATAGCACTCGTTACGCCAGGTACTTCCTCAAAGGGCACACCTGCTTCTTTCAGTACCTCGATTTCCTCGCCGCCCCGGCCGAAAACGAAGGGGTCCCCGCCCTTCAGACGGGCCACAATATGACCCTGTTTTCCCTTTTCTGCCAGAAGCCTGCTGATTTCCTGCTGCCTCATGGTATGGCAGCCGGCCTTCTTCCCTACATAAACGTATTCTGCATCGGGTCTCATAAAGCGGAGTATTCTCTTATCCGCCAGGTAGTCCCCTACCACTACGTCCGCTTCTTCCAGACACCGTTTCCCTTTAAGTGTCAGAAGTTCCGGATCTCCGGGACCTGCCCCGATCAGGTATACTTTCCCTTGTTTCATGTTTATCTCCTCAACTTATTCAGATTTTTGACAGTTTTTCCAGAATTTCCCGGCCCCCCTCATCAAGGAGCTTTTCAGCAATAGATGCGCCCGCCTCTTCTGCATGGTCTACAGTGCCATCAGTTTCGCCACGGTAAAGCTTTTTCCCGTCAGGCGATGCAATAAAGGCTTCCACGTGGATGCCACCTTCCCCTTTCGGTACGGCATAAATGCCGGCAGGCACCTTACAGTCTCCGCCCACCTTTGCCAGGAAGGATCGTTCCGAACGAATGCAGGATGCCACATCCTCATCATGAAGGAAAGACAGGAGGGAGAGTGTCTCCTGATCATCACTCCTTGCCTCCACCGCCATGACGCCCTGTCCAGCCGCCGGAATACTGTCATCCGTAGAAATATAGGATGTGATGCGGTCTGCCAGGCCGAGACGCTTCAGTCCTGCCGCTGCCAGGATAATGGCATCAAACTTTCCTTCATCCAGATGGCGCAGCCGAGTCTGCACGTTTCCCCGAAGGGTACCGATGGACAGATCCCCTCTCCAGTGAAGAAGCTGGGCCTGCCGACGAAGGCTGGATGTCCCCACCTTTGCATGAAGCGGCAATTCTTCCAGAGACTTGTACTTATTGGAAACAAAGGCATCTCTGGGATCTTCCCTTGCAGTAACAGCAGCTATGGTCAGGCCATCAGGGCACTGGGCGGTCATGTCCTTCAGAGAATGAACTGCAATATCCGCCTTCCCTTCCAGAAGAATGACCTCCAGTTCCTTGATGAAGAGGCCCTTGCCACCGATTTCCACAAGGGGACGGTCGAGAATCTGGTCCCCTTTCGTAGTCACCGGAAGAAGCTCAACTGTAAGGCCGGGATATTTCTCTTTTAACCTGTTCTCTATGTAATGGGCCTGCCAGAGAGCTAGAAGGCTTTCCCTGGTGGCAATGGTAATTTTATTTTTCAAGCTGCTGCCCCTTTCTTACATCCAGTTTAAAGAGCCGGGACACGGCGGATTTATCTTCCGATTCCCATTCAGTACCCGCATATTCATTGAGGTGCATCATAGGTTCCCTTAAAATCTTCCGTACAATCATGTGGGTCATATGGGAGAGAACTTTCTTATCTTCCTCCGTGAGGCCTTCAATCTTCGCCAGGCCATGGCGGAGTTCCCTTTCCCGAATGGCTTCCGCCTTATCGGAGAGGGAAACCATGACAGGCCGGGTAGAAAGGTATTTGAAACGGTCTTCAATAGAATCGATTTCTTCCTGCACAATAACTTCAGCCCGCTCCGCTTCTTCCTTACGAAGGCGGATATTATTGGCCACGATTTCCTGAAGGTCATCCAGATTATAGAGGGTCACATTGCGGATATCCCCCACTTCCGGCTCAATATCGCAGGGCACGGCAATATCGATGGCCACAAGAGGCCTTGTATTGCGGCGCATCATCAGGTTCCGCACATCCCAGGCCTTCACGATATACTGGGATGCCCCGGTAGCGGTTACAATAATATCCACATCATCCGCATGGGACAGGGCGCTCTTGAACGGCACCGCTTCGCCGCCGATAGTCTTTGCCAGGCAGGGCTTCTGCCTTGTCCATATGGCGGTTGGCAACTTTCACATTTTTAAGACCTTTTCCCTGGAGGTTCTTCACCAGGAGTTCCGCTGCTTCCCCGGCGCCAAAGACCATGGCGGTCCGATCATCAAGACCCCCAAGAATCTTTTCTGCCAATTTCACCGCAGCATAACTTACGGAAACGGCACTGTAGGAAATCCGTGTCTCTGTGCGTACCCGTTTCCCGGTAGTAATGGCCCGGTGGAAGAGGGTATTCAAAATGGTCTTCGTCGCTTTTTCTGCAAGGGCCATGGTATAGGCAGTCTTGATCTGGTTCAGTATCTGGCTTTCGCCGATAACCATGGAATCAAGTCCCGACGCCACTTCGAAAAGATGGCGGATGCAGGCTTCCCCTTCAAAGTAGAAGAAATATTCTTTCTTTGCTTCACTGTTTCCGGAAAGGGCCAGGAAGAACTGTTCCAGCGTCTTCCTGGCAGAACTATCCTTCAGTACGGCGTAAATTTCTGTCCTGTTACAGGTGGACAGCACCACGGCTTCTTCTATGCCTTCCTGTTCATCCAGATGGCGAAGACCGCTCCTTGCGCTTTCTTCTGAAATAGCAAACTGCTCCCGAATATCAACGGAAACGGTTTTATGGTTGAGTCCCAATACAACCAGTTGCATGACGTACACACTCCTCTGCTTCGTCTAATTTCCCTGAAAGGACCAGATCCATGATCCGGTCACTGAATACGGTGTGCCAGAAATCCTCTCTGGCATGGCTGTCTTTTAATTTTTCTTTTAATTCCAGGCGGATATCCCCCACCCGGTCCAGCCACACACCAAAAGAAGGGGGAATCTGGCCGGCAAGCCAGTTCTTCACATACTTCGCCATGGCCGGTGACCGTCCATTGGTGGATACGGTGAAGCGGATTCCTCCCGTTTCAAAAGTGGCAGGCAGAAAACAATTCCCCAGTTCCGGGAAATCTGCGCTGTTATATAAAAATGTAGCATCCAGTGATTCCTGATGTACCGTCTCCGCCACCTTACGGCTGCCGGATGCGGTGACTACAAAATGATAGTTACTGGCATCTCCTGCTTTATAAAAAGCCTTTCTCCAGGAAATTCTCTTCTCCCTGGATAATGCCATGAGTTCTTCACAGATTTCCGGAGCCAGCACCGTCACATGGGCCTGCTGGTCCAAAAGCCTTTTCACTTTTCGGAGCGCCACATGGCCACCACCGACAATGAGACAGGATACGCCATCCATTCTGAGATTGACCGGATACAAGAAAGAATCACTCTCCTGAAATAAGAATAAAAGTATATCTTATGCCACATGTAAAATTGTATCACCATGAGAGAAAGATGACAACAAAAGAACCCCCAGGAAGGGGAGTTCTAATTGGGCATAAAGATAATATAATTTAAATGTTTATATTGATATAACAATTGGTCGGAAAGACTGCGGTCCTGCGTCGGCCCGGTATATATGTAACAGGACCGCGCCTTGTGCTTTTAGACCTGTGCCAGGGAATCGAAAAACTGTATGTGGTAAGCCCGGATGGTCTTAATCTCATCCCTGCTGCTATTTCTCTCCATTCCCCGATGTAAACTTTCTCAGCACCATACTTTTTACCGGTTCAAAGCTCTTCCTGTGAATTGGCGTAATGCCCAGTGTCCGGAGCGCATCAATATGCTCCGCTGTACCGTATCCTTTATTTCTGGCAAACCCATAGCCCGGATACTGTTTATCGTATTCATCCATCCGATGATCCCGATGCACTTTGGCCACGATAGAAGCCGCTGCTACAGATGCACTTCGAGCATCACCGTGAATCAGGGATACCGTGGGAAACGGGAAATGGAGGGGCATAGCATCTACTATGACTGCCTGGGGCTGGACTTTCAGGTTTTTTACTGCTTTATACATAGCCATCATGGTGGCCTGATAAATATTGTAATCATCAATTTCCGCAGGCGAGAGACTCACGATGGATACATCCACCGCCTCTTCGAGAATTTTTTTCGAGAGGATTTCCCGATGCTCCGGAGTCACTTTTTTAGAATCATTAAGTCCCGGTGCAAACCAGTGGGGTTTCAGGATGACCGCTGCCACCGTCACCGGACCTGCCAAAGGCCCCCGGCCCACTTCATCTATACCGGCAATATAGTTGATTCCTTTTTTGTAAAAGCTGCTTTCCACTTCATACATGGACTCCACCCGGAGCCGTTCCCGGCTTTCCCGTTCCAACCGTTTCGTGTAAGAAGACAGGAGCTGCTGCACCCCCTTCCGGGGGTCTTCCACGATTTCCTTCAGTACTTCTTCCGGCACATTATCCTGTTTCAGAAGTGCCCGGATTTCTGCGACCGTCATGGTTCCTCCTTCGGCAGGGGATCCAACGTAATACGCCCAAGTTTGCCGTTCCGGAAATCCCGGAGCACCGCCATTTCTGCCCGGTCATAATCGATGGCACCACCGGGAAGAAGACAGCCGCGCCGACGTCCTGCATCTTCCAGCAGAAGTTGGGGATCCCGATTCACATCGTCAATACCGTATACATCTTTTAATACCTGGGGAGCTGTTTCCGCAAGAGAAGACAAAAGGACCGGCACCACTTCATCCGGATTGAATACGTCTCCGGCAATGGCCCCGGTAGCCGCCAGACGGAGGGCTGCCGTCTGGTCATCAAACTTCGGCCAGAGCACCCCAGGAGTATCGAGGAGATCCAGGCCATCAGAGAGACGTACCCACTGCTTGCCCCGAGTATGGCCCGGTGTATTGGCGGTCCGGGTAGATGCCTTACCGGCAAGAAAATTAATGAGGGACGACTTACCTACATTCGGAATGCCGAGAATCATGAGCCGCACAGAACGGTTTTTAAGCCCCCGTTTCCGCCATCTGGAAAGGATAGGTTCCGCTGTTTCCCGGATGAGGGAAAGGAGCTTTTTCTTGTTTTTCCCATTACCCACAGTCATAGGTACCACGGAAATTCCCTTCTTCTTATAGTAAGAAATCCAGAGATCCGTCTCCCTGGGGTCCGCCAGATCCGCCTTGTTCAGGATAACGATGCGGGGTTTCCCCTTCACCAGTTCTTCCACCATGGGGTTCGCACTGGACTGTGGAATTCGGGCATCCAGAAGCTCCGCCACCACATCCACCGCTTTCAGGTGGTCTTCAATCATCCGTTTTGTCTTTGTCATATGGCCCGGGAACCATTGAATCAGCATAGTGCACCTCCCGTATACCCCTTTAGGGCATACTGTATGAATATGTATATTATTTTATCATAGGGATAAAATTTTTAAAATAATCGATGAAACCGGATTTCTAAAAATAACGAATTTACAGGAAGAGCCAGCATATATAACCTGAAACCATTTGATCCTCCTCCAGCCGGAACCCTGAATACCATGAAGACAGCCTGTGGGTCAAATAAAAAAGGCCGGAAAACCAGGTTCCGGTCCTTTCTTATTTTTACAATACATGTTTAATTATGAGATATATGAGGGCCCCTACGGCTGCGGTACAGGGAATGGTCATAATCCAGGCTGACACCATCTGGTAAGCCACGCTCCAATGAACTGCACGGAATCTGGTAGCCCAGCCTACACCCATAATAGAACCTGTCACTACATGGGTGGTGGATACGGGAAGGTGAAGCATGGTAGCGCTGAAAATGGTAATAGCCGAATTCAGGTCTGCTGCCAGGCCATTGACCGGCTGCATGCGGAAAATTTTATTTCCCACAGTTCTGATAATGCGCCAGCCGCCGACGGACGTACCAAAACACATGGCACAGGCACAGGCTACCTTTACTTCCCAGGGCACTTCCAGCTGGCCGATATAGCCGCCGGAAAGAAGGGCCAGTGTAATAATCCCCATAGATTTCTGGGCATCATTGGATCCATGGGAAAAAGCCATGAGCGCCGCTGATATCATCTGGATATGAGTTGCCACATAGTTCACCCGGGATTTCCCCACATTACGAAAAGCGATGTAAAGGATAGTCATCATGATATATCCTGTAATAAGGGCACACACCGGCGACAGAACAAGGCCGATAACGATGGTCAGCACACCGGCCAGATGAATAGCACCTGTACCATAGGAAATAATGACTGCTCCAATGACTCCACCAATCAGGGCATGGGACGAACTGGAAGGGAGGCCAATGCGCCAGGTAAAAAGATTCCATAGGATAGCCGATGCAAGAGCTGCCGACAGCACCACGGAATCTACCATATGGGGAGATGTGACGATTTCGCCGCCGATTGTTTTGGCAACTCCCGTTGAAATCATAGCCCCCACAAAGTTTAAAATAGCCGACATAATGATAGCCACCTTCGGACTCAGGGCACGGGTGGCCACGCAGGTGGCAATGGCATTGGCAGTATCATGGAATCCATTGATAAAGTCAAAGCACAGGGCCAGGACAATGACGATTCCGATAATGTATGTATCAGGCATACTTCATGACCACCTCTTTAATCAGGTTCCCCACCTTTTCTGCCCGATTGGCGGTATCCTCCATGGCTTCCATGATTTCCTTCCACCGAATGATTTCCATTACCTCATGGGTACCATCAAAAAGGTCAGAAATGGCGTTTCTGTAAATTTCATCTCCTTCACTTTCAAGAGCATTGATCTTTCTTGTGCGCTCTGCAATTTCCGTTTCGTTTTTATCAATATCCTTGAGAAGTCGGAAAAGGACAATCATTTCTGAAGACATTTCTACAAGAATATCAGCCATACGCAATGGCAGCTTTGAACCGATACCGGCATGGTAAAGCTTCAGGCTCATCACTACGTCCTGGATATCATCTACACAATCATCAAGAGATGTGGTAAGCAGGAAGAAGTCCTCCCGATCAATAGGAGTAATAAAAACATGACGCATTTTGGCGGAAATATCATGGGTCACTTTATCTGCCGAATGTTCCAGATTCTTGACTTCCTTTGTATACCGCTCAAGCTTCGCCGGGTCCTGCAGTACTTCCCGAGCCATAACTGTCCCCTTGTGGAAATATTCCGCATTGGTAACGAGAAAATCAAAAAACTCTTCATGCTTGTTGACAAGACTGAACATGGTGCCCTCCATAAAAAACGAACAAACCGTTACGTCTATGTTACCTTACCTATGTAAAATGTTTGTAAAGATTGTAGAAGAAAGATAAAAAATCCGATCTTTTGTAATTTTCTGTTTATATCATTATGACGCATCTTAAATTATTTTGAAATAGGAAGTATACATTATATTTCAATGAGAAATTGATTTTCCATTACATGGCAGTAACAAATAATAAAGAAAATTTAAGACGTCCCTCTGCCGGTGTGACTTTGAATAGGATTCACATCTCTCGCAGCTTCTTTTCATTTCATGCACGGTATGCTGAAATTTCGGCATGCATTATTATTGTCAAAAATAATCTAAAATCTTTCAGTAGACTTGCCTATATTTTTTAGGAATTATAGTAAAAATCTCATGATTTGACTTTTTTATTTAATACATCTATACTTAAAGTGTGCGGCAGGTCACACAATAACATGCATCATTATCCTGCTGGTTTAAAAGGAGGATTTTATTATGGATGAAGCAAAAGTATTAGAAGAAATGAAAAGACTGAAAGGCACTCAGACAGAGAAGAATCTGCGTGCAGCTTATGCCGGTGAATCCCAGGCTCATGTAAAATACAACCTTTTCGCCAACGAAGCCGAGAAGGATCCGGAATGCTCCCGTCAGATTGCTGACATCTTCCGGGAAACAGCAAATAATGAAAGAGCCCATGCCAAGATCTGGTTCTGGCTGGTTGGCGATCTGAAGAAAACCACTGCTGAACATCTGAAAATGGCAGCAGAAGGCGAACATGGTGAATGGACTTCCATGTATCCTGCATTTGCTGAAACCGCTAAAAAAGAAGGGTTCCCGCAGATTGCATTCCTCTTCTCCAAAGTGGGCGAGATTGAAAAATCCCATGAAGCACGGTATAAGCTGCTTCTGGCTAATGTAGAAAATGGACAGGTCTTCAAAAAGGGCGAAAAGAAACTGTGGATGTGCGCTAACTGCGGCTACACTGTAGAATCTGTGGAAGCTCCGCAGGAATGCCCGGTATGCGGCCATCCGAGAAGCTTCTTCGCTATCAAGGCTGAAAACTATTGATTTCATTCTATTAAGATAAAAAGAAACTGCGAAATAAAAATTTCGCAGTTTCTTTTTTTACTCTATTCAACTCTTGGAACCTGATTATTCTACAGAAACCAGTTCAATTTTGAAATTCAGTTCCTTTCCTGCCATTTCATGGTTGGCATCAAAGGTAATAGTAGTTTCTGTCTTCTCCGTCACGGTCACTGGGAAACGGTTGCCCATAGGATCTGTCAGTACAATGCGCTGTCCTACGGAAAGCTGTTCCGAACCAGGCATCTGCTCCTGATCAATAGTGAGAATATTTCGGGGATCCGGCATTCCATAGGCCTCTTCCGGCATGAGATGGATGTTTTTGATTTCCCCTACCTTCATATCTTTCACCGCTTCATCGAAGCCCTTGATCATTTGTCCGGCGCCGCAGGTAAATTCCAGCGGTTCTCCACGATCATAGGAAGAATCAAACTTGGTTCCATCATTAAATGTCCCTTCATAGTGGACACGGACCTTCTTATTCTGGTTGCTCATAATTTTCTCCAATCTATGTAATCCCTGTAGGGAAATATGGTTTTATTATATCAGAGGAATATAGAAATGGAAAGATTGGAAAGCTGTACCCCAAAATAATGTACTCTCTTCACTTTTACACCATAAGAAATTCGGGTATTACTGCATCAGTTTTTTTATTTCAATCGGTTACCAATGCTGCAAAAAAGGCTGTGAGCACACTTCACAGCCTTTTCTATATTTCTCTTCCAATTACCACATGCGAACAGCCGGTTTAGGATCACCAAAGCGATGGATTGTTTCAATGAAACGAACGGTACCTGTCTTGTAACGAAGAACAAGAGTACTCGTCCTCGCGCCGCCGCCAAAGTAACGAACCCCCCGCAGCATGGCACAGTCTGTAATAGCAGTTTCAGAGAAAATGCAGTCATCCCCTTTTACAAGGTCGTCCAAGGTAAGGACTTTATTGGGGTCATCGATACCCATTTTATGGAGCCTCTTGATTTCCTCTTCCGTATGGGGCAGAAGTTTTGCCTGCATATCACCGCCAAGGCACTTAAGTCCGACTGCAGAAAGAACACCTTCCGGAGCACCGCCAGAGCCAAGAACCATGTGAATGCCACTCCCCTGAATACCGCAGTCAATGGATGGAACTACGTCTCCATCAGTAATAAGGCGGATACGAGCACCTGCTGCCCTGGCTTCACGAATAATGTTTTCGTGTCTTTCACGATCAAGAATAACTACTGTAAGGTCGGAAACTTCTCGATCCATTGCGTCTGCTACATTCTTCAGGTTTTCTGTAACCGATGCATTGATATCGATACGTCCTTTTGCCCGGGGTCCTACACAGATTTTCTGCATATACATATCCGGAGCATGAAGCAGACATCCCTTCGGTGCAATAGCAAGAACCGCAATAGCCCCATTCTGGCCCTTTGCTACAAGATTGGTTCCTTCCACCGGATCCACGGCAATATCCACTTCTTCTCCGCCAGCACCTACATGTTCACCAATATAAAGCATCGGTGCTTCATCGATTTCACCTTCCCCAATGACTACGGTGCCGGAAACGGGAGTCTTGGCAAACTGCTCATGCATGCCATCAACAGCAGCCTGGTCAGCCCCTTCCTTATCCCCAATACCCATGAGGCGACCGCTCCGAAGGGCAGCCTGTTCTGTAATTCTTACAAATTCCATAGAAAGTTGTCTGTTCATTGTATGCCTCCACAATAGTATACTTTCTCTTTCACAGTTGCTCTTATTGTATCACATTTAAAGAGAAAATGGAGTATACATTTTTAAAAAATAGATTTGATATCTGGGGTCTCGGTAGAAGCAGGACTTTATTCAATTGCAGTTTGTCGGGCTGTTGGACGATTGGAATTTTACTCGCATGATATGAGCATCGCCACAAGTCTTGAGTCTTTAGCTTTGAGCTGATCAGCATCTTCGACGCAAAAGTACCCCACTCAATCGCCTTTGGCGACAGCCCTCTAAAATGGGAAGGTAAGGTTCTTGCATTCCTCACTGAGAGAAGTCAAAGTCCCGCGAAGCGGGCAAGGGTACACACTTACCGCTATGCGGCCGTCCAGCACAAGTCTCGCGACTTTACTCATATGCATGCTAAATGGGAGAAACCGTTAGCTCGATAAACTGAAATAGACGAACCTCTTCATGATGTACTGATAAAATCGTCATCGGACTTTATTGATTTATATGCAATATACGGAAAGAAACACCTGGAAGAATAAACTTTTTGAAGAGATCAAGACAGCAATATTGTATAAAAATCTTCACCCCATCTAACTCTGCGAATAAATCACTGTCGCCATAGATTCAATGATCCTCACCGGTAAAAATCATAAAAATACGCCGCTACACAAATGTGTCGCAGCGCATTTTCTTCAGATTCTTTATTTTTCCAATATATCCAACAGTTCCGCTACTCCCTTTTTACCAAAGTGTACATCGCTGTCGTTCACAATGAGACAGGGGACGCTCATGATGTTGTACTTTTGCTGAAGCTCAGGATAGTGGGCAAGATCATAGACATCTACAGTGATATGAGGATTATCCGCTGCGATTCGTTCGGCTGCCGCAACGAGGTCCGGACACATGGTGCAGGATAGGGACACGGCAATAGTGATCTGTTTCTTTTTGGAAATGGATCCGATTCGTTTCTGCATGTCCTCCCCTATGTCCTGTCCGGGACCGGCTGTGTTATACATAGCCAGTATGAAGGAGTTGAATTCGTGTCCTCCCGGGACTCCATGGAAGCTGAGGCCTGCTTCTTTACCGTCAGAGCCAAGGATAGAAATGGTATGTTCTTTTCCTGCCGGAGCATCCACAGTTTCATAGGACACATTATCCGACAGAGAAGCCAGCTCTTTCAGCAGTTTTTCATCTTCGTAGGACAGATCCGTATCATCTTTGTAAAGGCGGAGAGTGATAGGATGGGTGAACCGGTCCAGCACAGGTTTCAGGGCCTGCCGGGTCTCTTCATCCAGGAAGGCGCTGTCATCGGCTGTTTCTACCGGTGCCTTTGGCTCTTCTTTCTTTTCCACCTTCTTCACGTAGGTCCGCTTCATATTCAGTTTCCTGTACTGGCTGCCCAGGTATTTTTCCAGGGACGTAGCCGCCACGGCACCATCAGAAACGGCGGTCACCACCTGCCTGAGTTCCTTTACACAGATATCTCCGGCTGCATAGACACCATCCACACTGGTCTTCTGGTTCCTGTCAGTTATGACATAGCCCCGGGAATCAAGGTCCACCTGCCCCTTAAGAAGTTCATTTTCCGGTGCATAGCCTACGAAGACAAAGACACCATAGAAATCGCCTTTAGCTGCGTTGTATTCTGTCTCTTTACCTGTCTTCCGGTCCTTCAGGAGCACGCTGCGCACGGCACTGTCTCCTTCCACCTTTTCCACTACCGTATGGTAGAGCACGTGGACATGGGGATTTTCCTTCAGTTCCTCCACAGCGGCAGAGTTGATGGAGAAATCATCGCCTCGAACCACCATGATAATCTCCTTGCCGTACCGGGTAAGGAAAAGGCCTTCTTCCACCGCTGCATAGCCGCCGCCGATGACGAAGATAATGCGGTTTGTGAAGAATTCGCCGTCGCAGGTGGCACAGTAGGCCACGCCGTGACCTTTGTATTTCTCTTCCCCCGTAAAACCGGCCAGCCTTGGATGGGCGCCGCCGGCATAGACAATACCCAGGGTTTTGAAATCACCACGGCTCGTGTGGACCGTCTTGAAATCCCCTTCCAGGTCAAGGCTCGTCACATCGGCCGTCAGGAACTGGGCGCCGAAGTTCTGTGCCTGCCGGACCATGATAGACGTCAGGGCTTCGCCGGTGGTTTTGAGAATACCGGGATAGTTCACCACTTCCGAGGTAATGGTGATCTGTCCACCCATTTTCTCTTTTTCAATCACCAGTACATGAAACCGGGCCCGTGCCATATAAATAGCGGCGGAGAGCCCTGCCGGTCCTCCGCCTACTATGATGGCATCATATGTTTTTTCCATGATGCCTCCTGTGATTATAATTTGCCGACCAGGTCAAAGGACGGTTTCAGTGTCTTTTCACCAGGATGCCATTTTGCGGGGCATACTTCATCGCCATGTTCATAAACGAACTGAGCTGCTTCTACTTTACGGAGCAGTTCATCCGCATTGCGGCCGATATTTCCTGCGCTGACTTCATAGAGCACCACTTCACCCTTCGGGTTGATGACAAAGGTACCTCTTTCGGTGACACCATCAGAAGCGATGTAGATGTCCAGGTCCTTAGACAGGGAAGCAGTAGGATCACCGATCATGGGGAACTCTACCTTGCCGATCCGTTCAGAAGATTCATGCCATGCTTTATGTACATAGTGGGTATCACAGGATACGGAGTAAATTTCGCATCCGATTTTCTTGAATTCGTCATATTTATTTTGGAGATCTTCCAGTTCCGTGGGGCATACAAAGGTGAAGTCAGCCGGATAGAAGAAAAGAACGCTCCACTTACCGATGAGGTCCTTATCACTTACATCGATGAAATCACCGTTCTGATACGCTTTAACATGGAATTCGCTGATTTTCTTACCGTTTAAAGACATAATAGTTTCCTCCTTGGAAATAAAATATATGAACTGTCTGCTTCGTTTTTACATTTAATGGTGACGAAGCATATTTAACTTTCTGAAAGTATTATACCATCCATATCTGTAAATTTCAATATAGTTTTTTTTAAAAAACGGAAAACCTTTAGTATTGTCACTTTCCAAATTGGAATTAAAATCGAAGAGACGAGGACAATAACCCGCCATCATCAGAATTGACAAGATTTCATAGATAAGTGACGTCAGAAAAATACCATAACTCACTACCTCTTTCTCCAACTGAAAAAGGAAGGCATATCGTATGCCTTCCTTTTCAGATTCAGAAACTTACGCTATATAGCTTCAGTAAGTGATCAGCCTTCAACTTTTACGTTAGCAGCCTGGGGTCCTCTTGCACCATCAATGATGTCGAAATCGACCTTCTGGCCTTCATTCAGTGTCTTGAAACCATCAGCCTGGATAGCGGAGAAATGAACGAAAACATCGCCGCCTTCTTCTCTTTCAATAAATCCATAGCCTTTTTCTGCACTGAACCACTTAACTGTACCTTTCATGGAAATTCCTCCTAAAAAAATTACTACCATGCCCCGATTGGGCACAGATTTACAATACCATAAATCTATGATTGCGTCAACCAAAATATAGAGAAATACGCAAAATTTTAGAAGTTTTGGACATCCCTTTGAAGGCGTTAATCATTTATGCATTCATGCATAAATATGCAATATTTAAAGTGTATCTATCGGGCTTTAAAAATATGGGTGCCAAACATTGAAAAGCAGCTGAGGCAGCTACAGTACCTGTGACAGGAAGAGTTTCGTTCTTTCTTCCTTTGTATGGTTGAAGACCTCATCCGGCGTACCCTGTTCTACGATGAGACCGCCATCGATGAAGAGAACCCGGTCCCCCACTTCCTTGGCGAATCCCATTTCATGGGTAACCACGACCATGGTCATGCCTTCTTCCGCCACTTCCTTCATGACATCCAGAACTTCGTGGACCATTTCCGGATCCAGCGCCGATGTAGGTTCATCGAAAAGAAGGGCCTTCGGTTTCATGGCAAGCGCCCGGGCAATAGCCACGCGCTGCTGCTGGCCGCCGGACAGCTGGGCAGGCTTATAATCCGCCTTATCTTCAAGGCCCACCTTCTGCAGAAGGTGCATGCCCCGGTCATAGGCTTCTTTCTTCGTAATTTTCCGGACTTTCATGGGAGCCAGCATGATATTCTGGATCACCGTCATATGGGGAAACAGGTTGAACCGCTGGAACACCATGCCCACTTCGGTCCTCACTTCGTTAATGTTCTTTTCTCCATTCACCGGAGTGCCATCAAAAATGACGGAGCCGCTGGTGGGCTGTTCCAATCCGTTAATGCAGCGTAGGAGAGTACTCTTACCGGAACCGGACGGTCCGATGATGACCACCACTTCCCTCTCCTTCACTTTCACATTGATATCTTTCAGCACCGTAAGGTCGCCGAATTTCTTTCCTACATGATTGATTTCTATTAAATATTTATCTGCCATGATTTATTTTTTCTCCAGCCAAGCTACTACACGGGAAATTGCCAGTGTCATGATAAGGTACAGGATGGCAACGGTTGTCCAGATTTCAAAGGATCCATAGGTCTGGGCGATGATGAGCTGTCCCCTTCTGGTCAGTTCTTCAAAGCCGATGACAGAAACCAGGGAAGAATCCTTCAGCATGGCAATGAATTCGTTGCCCAGGGGCGGAAGGATGTTGCGGACTGCCTGGGGAAGAATAACATAGTACATGGTCTGCCACCAGGAGAGACCGAGAGACCGGCCTGCCTCCATCTGGCCCACATCGATGGCCTGGATGCCTGCACGGAAAATTTCAGATACATAGGCACCGCTGTTGATACCGCAGGCAGCGACAGCCGCCACAAACGGTTCCACCCGCTGGCCCGTAACAATAGGCAGGGCGAAATAAATAAGGAAAATCTGGACCAGAAGCGGGGTACCACGGATGCAGTCCGCATAGATGGTCGCAATGATGCGCAGGATTTTCACCTGGCAGATGCGGGCAATCCCCACAAAAAGGCCAATCAAAAAGCCTATGGCCACGCTGACGGCAGTGATTTCAATGGTAACCCCCGCCCCCACCAGCAGCATAGGCAGGGCATGTTCAATCAGTTCAAAATTCATCGGGTCTTACTCCTTACAATGTTAAAGCATAATTTGAGATAATACTTGTATAATTATACTAACTTGAAAGGAGGGCGTCAATAGGAGAAAGGCGGCAAAACCACTGATATCGAGACCGGGGGCAAGATCTGGGGAACAGGCCTGCGGCACTAGAGCAGCCCCATCACTTTGCGGCGTAAAACCACCGTACCCATAGGCAGTACCGGATGAGATATTCCCTAATCATGCATACACATGGAGAAGGGCCGCATAAAAAGCGCTGGGCGAATTCATGAAATACTAATTACCATAGAAAATAAGGTACTTTCTATAGAGGAAAGTACCTCATTTTCATTGGACACCACGGATCAGATACAGGTTCTAAAGCCATCAATCCACCGTAATCTCAATCCCGGATTCAATTTCTATCTCAATATCAATGCAGGTTAAATGTGACCGGTACCCTTGAGTTAGCGGTAATGGCGGTCCCATTCTGCTTGGCAGGAACAAATCGCCATCCATAGACCGCATTCACTGCAGCACTGTCCAGTGTACCATTGCCGGAGGAGCTTTCCACCCAGGCACTGGAAACCGAGCCATCGGTGCTGATGGTCATACCCACCACAGTGGTGCCGGAAATTCCTGCCCTGCGGGCAGATTCGGGATAAGCCGGAGCCGGTGCGGAAAGGAGCTGGGGACCCGATGTTTCACCGGTCTGGGCGCTTCCATCACCGGAGCCATCTCCATTCCCGCTGCCATTGCCGCTTCCGTTACCACCGCCACTGCCGGATCCGCTGCCGGGGCCCGTGCCGCTTCCATCACCACTGCCGGTACCGCTTCCATTGCCACCGCCACTGCCGGATCCGCTGCCGCCGGAATCGGAAGAATCAGAGCCGGACGTGCTGGCCGAAGAATCGGACGGCTGGGCTGCCTGATCCGTTTTGGGTGCTATTTCATGGACATCATTTTCCGCCTGTTCATCCTGCTGCTGGGGAGGCGGAGGAGGAAGGGTTGGAGTCGCTTTGGCTTCGTGGATTTTCGGAAGTTCCTCTTCCTTCGCTTCGGCACCGCCACCTCCTCCACCACCGCCGCCACCGACATCGGCTACGAGATCCACTTCAATCGGTTCCCGGTTCGGCTGGGGCGGCGGGAAGAGAAGCATAAGGCCCGCCACGGCACAGAGCAGCGCGCCATGGCCCAAAAGGGAAAGTCCAAACGCGGAGGGCCATCCGTACTTTATTTTACGCATGACACCACCTCATCAGGAGTTGGAACCGGTCTTTGACTCTGTGGCAATGCCGATTTTGCTGATGCCCACAGATTTCAACTGGTCCAGCACGAATACAAAGTCCCCATGTTCCGATTTGGCATCTGCCCGAAGGACAATGGCCACATTCGGATTCCGGTTCTTTTCGATTTCCATACGCTTCCGGAAATCATCTTTTGCTATTTTTTCTTTTTCTACGTAAATGGTGCCATCGGAGGTGATACTGACAGGAAGGGTCTGTTCCACATTCACCTTGGCCGATGCCGTCTGGGGCAGGTTCAGGTTGATGGACTTCTGCACCACCATGGAAAGCATACTCATCATGAAGAATACGAGGAGGAAGAAGATGATATCGATCATAGGAATGATCATTATTTTCGGCTTCTTCTCCACATTCATCGGTTCCAGTTTCATTCTTTATCCGCCTCTACAATAGCCAGATAGAGGGAGCCCAGTTTTTCCATCTGGGAAACGAAATTGCTGACCTGCTGGGACAGATAGGTATAGGCAATCAGGGAAATAATAGCCACGAAAAGGCCAGTGGCCGTGCATACCAGTGCTTCCGCTACGCCTCCGGTTACGGCAAAGGGCTGTCCATTAGAAACAGAGAGCACATTGAAGGAACCAATCATACCGATAACCGTACCAAGAAGTCCCATGAGCGGGGACAGTGTAACGATGACATCCAGGTAATTCAGGTAATTCTTCAGGAGCCCTGCCGCATGGGATGCAGCGCCTTCAATGATGGAAGTCTGGCTCGCTTTCAAGGAAAGGTGTTCCACTCCTGCCAGAATCACAGACGCGGGAATACCGCCGTCCTGCTTCAGGTCTTCTTTCAGGCCCTCCACATCACCGGCCCGGAGATATTCAGGAATATCCTTCGCCAGTTTTTCCACATTCGATCGGGATGCATGGTAGTATCGGAACCGTTCAATAAAAATAGCCACCACAATAATAGACGCAAGAATGAGCGGATACATCATGAACCCGCCGTCACGGAACAAATGAAGGAAATCCATCAGAAAAGCCTCCTGAAAAATAAAATTTCTGAGATTACTTATTAATCTCTAACCAATACATATTAAGATTATCATTTTTATAGATTCCCGTCAAATTTAATATTTTGTTCATCATCTTATAAAGTAGATAGCTAAGGTCGAGATAGAGATGGAGAGATGCGGGCTTACAGCTATCCCGCTTACCATGAAAGAAAAGGTAACTGAATCGGCGCAAGGAACTTAAAGGACTAAAGAATCAGGCCCGTGGATGGAGAGCGTTGTACTGTACAGGACTTTGGGGCCGATTGTTGTCATGGCCGAGTGTACACACAGCCCTTTGGAGCTTCCAGCAATCAGTTGTCAGAAAAACTGATTTGCCTGCTGCGTTCCCTATTAGATTGACGCCACCTTCGTCATAGCTGCCTCAGCCTCATTTTCACATTTCCTGTCCGAGGAATTTTCGCACATAAAAAACTGCAGGATTTTCATCCTGCAGTTTCCTGGTATAAGGTTATAACCAAATCAGTATCCGTTTACTTCGCTGACCACCCGGAAGTTATCTACATTGAAAGACTTGCAGATAGCATTGAAGAAAGGACCATAGAGCATGGTACGGAACATTTCAGACCTGGTAATCAGAAGGAGCCGACCTTCATCATAGATGATGCGGTTGAGGCCGTTATTCACGTATTTATCGAAATCCTTATCCGCCATTTCCTTCTGCAGTCTTTCCAGGGCTTCCCGTTCCGGTCCTTCCTGGTATTCCGGCCGTTCCATGATAGGAATGAAGCGAATTTCATAAATCTTGGAGGTATATCCTTTGGACTCTGCGGAATATCTCTTTCCTTTTTCCATTTCTTCCATCAATAAACACCTGTCCTTTGCAGTGAACTTTTACCAATTACTATTATATCATCTTGCTGCGTTCTGCGCATAATAATTGATAGAAATTACAGAGCAGAACTTTACCACAGGCCCCCGGGAATACAGAGATCAAGCCTGTAATTAATCCGATTGTCCGTGATTCAGCCTTTCAATGCTTCAGGGACTCCCTCACCGGGTTCCAACCGGGTATTTATATAATTCCCCTCTCATGAAGGCTGACAAAGGTACCATCCCCTATGATGACATGGTCCAGGACCTGCATATCCAGCAGCCTGGCACCGGCAGCGAATGTCTTTGTGACTTCGATATCTTCCTTAGAGGGCTCCGGGTATCCAGAAGGATGGTTATGAAGGAGAATCATACCGTATGCCTTATAGCGGATGCCCCACTTCATGGCTTCTTTAATATCCACCGGTGCCGCATTGAGGTTTCCCTTTGAAATTTCCTGGTACCCCAGAAGCCGGTTCTTAACGTTGAGGTAGGAAACCAGAAAATGTTCCTGGTTCTCATGGCGCAGTTTTTCCATAAAAAAAGCGGCCACCTTATCGGGAGCACTGAAACTTACCAGCTTCCTCCTGCTGCAGAGAAGGGAAAGCCGGCGTCCAAGTTCCACTGCTGCACAGATGGTGACCGCCTTATCCGGTCCTATTCCTTTAATATCGATGAGATCCCGCCAGTTTAAATCCTCATAGCCATTGATACCGGAGCTTGATTCCAGCATATCCACCACTTCTTTAGCCACTTCCATGACAGAATGGCCCTGCCTGCCGGTACGAAGAAGAATAGCAACCAGATCCGTATTGCTGGCCAGCTGGGGGGATATGGCAAATCGTTCTCTCGGCTTGTCTTCGTGACGCATTTCCTTAATGAGCATAGTGTTCACCTCAAGGTTGGAATCAGGGAAGAAATAGAATCTATGAAATTGTAATGATACGCCCTATCGCCGAATCAACTGCACCTTGCTATGGCTGCAGGCTCAATCAGAATTTCTTATACAGCCAGAATGCAATCAGGATACCAATGATACTGATAAGATTCGGTGCGAAGCGAATCCCGAAATGAAGCTGGAGAATGCCCAGATTCAGGATGATATCCTTCAGGTCGAAAATTTCAAAGGTCCTTGTCAGATACGGCATGAGGCCCACAAAATTAGCTCCCTCCAGCAGCTGTCCCAGAATACCGCCAATGAGGGCACCGGCCGCCAGAAAAAGAAGCAAAGGGAGAAATCCCTTGGAAAAACGCATATAAAGACTCCTATAGCTCTTATACTTTAAAATTCACTGCCCAAGGCAATTTTCCCGGCTACCCGATCTGCCAAGGCCCGTCCGGTTTCATCGCTGCTGCGGTACTGGTAGATGACCCGCCATACCGTATTCTTCTGGGTAAATATATATTCCTGCACTGTGAGATCTGTTTTCCGGCCCTTGGAAGATTCAGTCAGCGTAAAAACAAGTTCCGTTCCCTTGATATCGCCGGAGGTAAAAGATTTCTTAGAGGACTTCAGGTTGGAGATAGCGGAATCCTTTTTCAGCACCTCTTCCGCTTCCGATGCCAGCTTCGTCTCATTCACATCATCGGAGACCCTGTTGCCGGTCACCAGAATCTGGAGATGGGCATTGTGGCCTTCCGCATTCACCTTCGACACATCCCGGGCCCCCAGATCCACCTGTTTTCCATTGGAAACCAGTTCAAAGGGCGTAGAAATCGTGATAGTCTCATTATCACAATGAATGCGGTTTTTCCCAAAGGGGAACTGGTCGTCCAGACTGTTGCCGCATCCCGCAAAAAGGAGCGTCCCCAGAAGGAGGCCCGCAGATAATAAAAGTTTCGTTTTTTTATGATTCATAGCTCAACACTTTCTTTGGAGTTTATTTTTCTCATTATACCATAAGAAGGATTGCTATGATAAAATAAAAAAAATTAAGCCGTAATACAGGGAGAAGTACAGAAAATGACGAATAAAATTACAGGTATCGTTGCGGAATGGAATCCATTTCACCGGGGCCATGAGACAATGCTCCAAAAGCTGAAAGAGAACAATCCGGATATGTCCATTTTTGGTGTCATGAGCGGTTCCTTTGTGCAGCGGGGAGAGCCGGCTCTCTTTGATCCCTGGACCCGGGCAAAGTGGGCCGTAAAAGCCGGCGTGGATGCGGTATTTGAACTGCCGGTGCTCGCATCCCTCCAGAGTGCGGACCGCTTTGCAGAAGAAGGGGCCCGGCTCCTTTTTTCCCTGGGCTGCGGTACCATCTATTTCGGCACCGAATCCCTGGAAGCGGAAGAGTTGAAAGAAGCAGCATCCTACGGCCTCACGGAAGCATGGAGGGATTCGCTGCACCAATTTCTGAAAGAAGGCCTTTCCTATGCCCAGGCTTCGGCGGAAGCCATGAGAATCCACTCTCCCCATCTGGCAGAAGAGCTCACGAAGCCGAACAACCTTCTCGGCTGCCGCTATGCCACCGTCATTCTCTCCCATCAATGGCCCATGGTCATCCATGTGTTCCATAGGGATATGGAACATAACATTTCCGCCACCACCGCCAGAAAAGAACTTTTGGAAAACGGAACCACTTCCCTGCTGCCATTGGGGGCCAATGAAGAGGCAGAGGAGCTCATGGAAGAAGGCCGCTTCACCGATTTCCATCGCTACGAAGAGGCATGCCTCCTCACCTCCCGTCTTCTGGATGAGAAAGCTCTTTCATCCACCGGCCTTTTCACAGAAGGCCTGGAACATAAATGGTTCCGGGAATCCCAGCGGGTTTCCTACAAAGACATGCTGGACCACATCAAAAGTAAAAGATATCTTTACAGCCGTCTCAAGCGGATCGGCGCCCAGCTCCTCATTGGCGGCACCGGCCCCTCCCCCTTCACTTCCCGGGAAATTCCATCCTATGCCCGTCTTCTGGCTCTCCGGAGAAAACAAAACAGGCTTCTGAATGATATTCCCATCCCAGTCATTACCTCTATGGCAAAAGCCCTGCGAACCCTTCCTCCCACCATCACCGCTTCCCTTCTTCTTGACATAGAAGCCAGTGATATCCGCTCCTGGTGCCTCCATGAAGAAAATTTCAGAGCCGCCAGACAGGAATATTATAAATCCCCCATAGTGCTGTGAACCCGTATGGCAGCGGCTCCCTTCTCATCGGCTCTCCCAATTTTTCCCTTTACTTTACTCCTCTAATCCTTTATCATTTATAGATATATAGCATTACAAAAAGGATTCGACCATTTCGAATCTATCATGGGAGGAATTATTCATGGATTTGGAACACAATTGGCCTATAGCCCTGGCCTTCATACTCTACCTGGTGGTCATGATGAGTATCGGCATTTACTATTCCCGCCGGCAGAAGAACCTGTCGTCCTATATCTTAGGGGACCGGCAGCTGGGACCGTGGCTCACCTCCATGAGCGCTGAAGCATCGGACATGAGCGGCTGGATGCTCATGGGCCTTCCGGGATACGCTTACCTCCATGGTCTTTCCGCCTTTTGGACCGGCATCGGCCTCATCATCGGTACCTGGGCCAACTGGGTTCTCGTTTCCCAAAGACTCCGTAACTACACGGAAGTAGCCAATAACAGCCTCACCATCCCGGACTACCTGTCCAACCGGTTCGAAGATAAGAAGAATGGCCTTCGCCTCATCTGCGCCCTCTTTATCATCCTGTTCTTCATCATCTATACTTCCTCCGGCTTCGTGGCTGCGGGGAAGCTGTTCAATACCATCTTCGGCATTCCCTACCTTCATGCTCTCCTGCTGGGGGCCTTTGTCGTGGTATTCTATACATTCCTCGGCGGATTCTCCGCTGTAGCTCTTACAGACTTCATCCAGGGCACCATGATGTTCTTCACCGTCATTTACGTTCCCGTAGCCGGCATGATTGCCCTTGGCGGCCCTGTACCGACACTGGACATTCTGGCCGGGGAAGGCAGGGATTTCTTCTCCTTCTTCCCAGACTCCACCGGCACCGCAGCCCTCGTGGCCATGATGGTTTCTTCCCTGGGCTGGGGCCTCGGTTATTTCGGGCAGCCCCATATTCTTGTAAAATTCATGGCCATCGGTGACCCGAAGGAACTGAAAAAATCCACCCGCATCGCCATGACCTGGGTACTTCTCTCCCTGTCCTTTGCCATCGCCATCGGCATCGTAGGCAAGGCGTACCTCACCACCCCGCTGGAAAACGCCAATGCAGAGCGGGTATTCATCCTCATGGCCCAGCAGCTGTCAGCGCCCTTCATTACCGGCATCATCTGGTCCGCCATCCTAGCAGCCATTATGAGTACCTCCTCTTCCCAGCTTCTCGTCACTTCTTCCGCCGTATCCCGTGACCTGTTCCAGGCATTCATCAAAAAAGATGCCTCCCAGAAAACACTCATCCGCGTCTCCCGTCTTTCGGTCCTCCTTGTATCGGCAGTGGCAGTCTACCTGGGCAGCGACCCGAACAGCTATATCTTCTCCATCGTTTCCTACGCCTGGGCCGGCTTCGGAGCCTGCTTCGGCGCTACGGTGCTCCTCTCCCTCTACTGGAGCCGCATGACCCTGAAAGGTGCCTACGCCGGCGTCATCGTAGGAGGCCTCACTGTTCTCATCTGGAAACAGTTCGAATGGTTCGGCCTCTATGAATTGGTACCGGGCTTCTTCTTCTCCGTCATCGCCATTGTGGTGGTCAGCCTTCTGGATAAGGAACCATCGGAAACCATCAAAGAAACATTTAAAAAAGCACTGGAGCTTTCAAAATAAAAAATAAAAAAAGGAACCGGAATGAATAACCCGGTTCCTTTTTTATATTCCCATAACTGAAACATTTGAAAAATGAGAGTTGAGGTCCAGCGGCTCCGCCGTTGTCGTGTACCATAAGGCAGCGCTTCCCAAGGGTGTACCATAGCTAATCCCTCGGTCACCTCCATCACTTCAGCCTGCAGCCCCTCTTTCAACTGCACCGCAGGCTGGCCTGGCAAGCTTGATAGCTGGGAGCCTCTCTGCCAGCCGCGAGCTCCCTTGCCCGTCCCTGTTTATTGACGAGCCATTAAATATCCAAAAATTGGTTGTGATTTTACCCTCGAAATGGTCTTTTAATATATGGAGGGGTAAATCAGAAGTCCTCTTAAGAGCAGTACATTTTCACAAAAGTATGACCTTCTTCCCAAATCCTAGGCAGGGAAAGAGGTCAGAAAAGGAAGTATCCTGTTTGCGCAAGGTCTTCTCCTATACTCCCCCCGCTCCCGTCCGGACAGGAGTGGTCAGCAGAATTCTGCAAAGCAGTACCAAGTTTAACAAATACGAAAACACGGAATATCGCCACTACATATCTCTTCACCGAACGGCAGGCTTTGACGACCAATCCTAGAGCAGCCTGCGGCAGAGAGGGAAAGCCCCGCTTATCCCACCAATCTTCCGCTGAGCTAATGCGCTGATGCCTGATTCATGGCGACCTTCGATGTATGATGGGATCCGGCGTAGAGTTCCGTGTTTTTGTGGTGTCTGAATTTAGGGCCGATACGATTACGACGTTAGACTAACTAAATATACCTACAGACGGGTAATGACTTGGGCCTTGAGCGAAACAGGCCCCTGAAGGCCGATTCCATCAGTGCCCATCACCATTCCTTACCCCGGTAGGGAGCTCCTTTCTGAGAAAGGAGCCTGCTGTACAGTCAATTGCACGTTTCCGGTGCAGTGCCATCAGGAATCCAACTGCGGCGAAGCCGCTCTCCGCTTGGACACCAGCTGCCTTGACTTTGACCACATTAAATACCTGGAATCAGCAAACTGTAAACACGCCAAAAAGACCCGGTGTCCGTAAGATGCAGGATTTGTCCATTGAATCAGGCGCCGGCGTAAGGATGGAAACCGAAGTTTCTCCCCCAAACCGAACCGGTCATCAAAGAGGCAAAAGCGCGTGCTATCGGAAGGTCCTTGGGCCTTATATGGTTGTATGAGTAGTACAGACATTGTGGCATATCCGGATGGTGTTAAAGTGGCTAATAGATGCTAAATCCGGCTTCTCGGTGCCTCGGGCCCATCACTTTCTGTACTTCTCTACGAATTCTCCCATCCGCTTCAGTGCTTCTGCCAGATTTTCCCGGCTGGCGGCATAGGAGATGCGAACATGGTTCCTGCCCTGGGGGCCGAAGCAGGTGCCCGGTACGACGCCGACTTTAGCTTCTGTCAGGAGACGGTCGGCGAATTCTTCGTCATCCATACCGGTGGAGCTGATGTCCGGGAATATGTAGAAAGCTCCCTTTGGTTTGAATACGGGAAGACCCATCTTGACGAGACCATCATACACCATCTCCCGGCGGGCGGCGTATTCGTTGTACATGGCCTTTACGTCGTCGTCGCAGTACCGAAGAGCTGCAATGGCACCGTACTGGCTGGTGGTGCTGGCGCAGAGGATTTCATACTGGTGGACTTTATAGATCTCTTCCAGTGCTTCACGGGGACCGCAGACGTAGCCGATGCGGAGGCCTGTCATGGCATAGGATTTGGAGAATCCATTCATGGTGAGGGTTCTTTCTCTCATTCCCGGCAGGGAAGCGAAGCAGGTATGGGTCCCTTCATAAGTCAAATCGCAGTAGATTTCATCGGAAATGACGATGAGATCGTGCTTTTCTGCAAACGCTGCCAGCTTCATGAGAGAATCCCTGTCCATGACGGTACCGGTGGGATTGTTCGGGTACCCGATAAGGATAGCTTTTGTCCGGGGAGTGACTTTCTTTTCCAGTTCTTCCACGGTGAGTTTGAATTCATCTTTCTCATAGGTAGGTACCAGTACCGGTTTCCCACCTGCAATGGATACGCAGGCCGGATAAGCCAGGTACGCCGGGTCCGGGATGAGCACTTCATCTCCCGGGTTCAGGAGAGTAGTCATGATGATACCGATGGCTTCGGATACGCCCACGGTCACCATGATTTCATCCTTCGGGTCGTAGTCCACGTGATACCGGTTATGGAAAAGTTTTGCAATTTCTTCCCGCAGTTCCAGAAGGCCCCAGTTGGAGGTATAGGAGGTCTCCTTCCGTTTCAGACTTTCGATGCAGGCATCAATGACTTTATCCGGCGCCGAATAGTCCGGTTCCCCTACGCCCAGGGAAATGACATCTTTCATGGTGCTGGCAAGGTCAAAGAATTTACGGATGCCCGAGAAAGGCACCTCTTTGATATTGGATGCGAATTTTTCATCCCAATTCATTGGTTAGTCTCCTTAATTGATTGTGTATAATAAATGGGCGAAATGAAAGAGGATATGTCACAAACGTATGGATGATTCATAAAGGTTGTGGCTGCATGCCAAGGCTCACGCCCCGGCGCCACAGCACCCATCACCCTTAGCTCCAGATATACTATGGAGCAAAAACATTACTGTGGCAGCTGTGGCATCCTACTTCGTCTCCGCCACTTTCTTCCCCAGTTCTTCACATTTTTTCAGGGACGGTTCATCGGGGTAACCGTAAGCCAAGAGGGGCTGGGCCGGGAATTTGGCACCGGCGAAGTGAAGCTCATTATACCAGGAATTCAGCCAGGCCCCGCGGCTCCAGCCGCAGGATCCAAAGATGCCCATGATTTTCCCTTTGAGGTAGGGTTTCAGCTTTTCGCAGAACGGTTTCATCTGGGCTTCTTCAATGACTTCCACGCCCCAGGCAGAGCACCCAAGAATAATGTGGTGATAGGTGTTTCCAATTTCCACGGGGTCCACATCGGAGACCGGTGCCAGAAGGACTTCGGCGCCCGTGCTCTTAGCCCCTACCGCCACCGCTTCAGCCATGGCTTCCGTGTTCCCTGTGGCGGAATAATAAATAATTGCTACTTTTTCTGCCATAATAATCTCCTCACTTTCCTGCCTATGAAAAAGGAGCGTCCTTTTTCAAGAACGCCCTTTTTATAAGACCTAATCAAGCTTTAGCTACTGTTTCGCCCAGCTTCTTGCATGCGGCCAGTGCATCATCGTCCGGATAGCTGTATGCTTTGACCGGATCAGCAGCCAGAGCAATGCCGGCTTCGTCGAAACGTTTCTTCCAGTTTTCAATCCAGTCGCCCTGGTTCCATGCGTAGGAGCCGAAGATAGCAACCACTTTGCCCTTCAGTTTCGGGAGAAGTTCTTCAAAGAATGGTTCGAATTCATATTCTTCCAGTTCTTCGTTACCCATAGCCGGGCAGCCGAGGATGATGTGGTCAAATGCAGCTACATCGTCAGCATTGGTATCGCTGACAAAGCTCAGAGTAGTTTCTGCACCTGCAGCCTTTGCACCTTCTTCTACGGCCTGTGCCATAGCTTCTGTGTTACCGGAACCGGACCAATATACAATTGCAACTTTTGCCATTTGTAAAGCCTCCTGTCAATCAAACATGATAATTTGTCTTACACTTCTATATTACTGATTCCCGTTGTCCTTGTCAATTTGAAAAGAACGGTTATTCAAATTCCGTAAGGGATGTGCCCCTTTTGGAAAGGTCCAGCAGGTTCACTTTCTCAGGGAATTTCCTCCTGGAAATCATCTTTCTGAGACTATCGGTGATATCGCTCCGGTCTCCATCGGAATTGATGATGCCCAGGGTAGTGAAGTAGCCATCGCACTGAAGAATGAGGGTATAGGCTTCATGATAGGTGATATCCTGTTCCTTCGTAGTGATGGTAACAAAACCTTCCCACCGGGGGTGTTTTTTATCGTCGATTTTCTTTAATGGTGCCGTCCCCTCAAAAGAAGCACCATCGGCCATGAGCTTCCGGTTCAGCCAGTTTGCAATGACATCCATCTGGTCCAGAGGTTTGTCATCTTTATGTCTGATTTCCCCGATTTCCAGAAGGAAAGGTATTCCCGTTTCCTGGGACATGGCCCAGCCATAGGAGAAGTCAGGCCCTTTTTTCCAGGTCATGGTATAGTAGTCACTCTTTGTCATGCCATTGCGGATGAAGAACCGCTTTGTGCCACCTTCCGCCATGAAGGGAAGTGCATTCTGGGGGCCTTTTTCGAACGTGATATTCTGGGGAACATCCATGGTGCCGATACCCTGAAGGTTCAGCCGATTGGCAGCGCCGGCAGTGATGGTACCGGCCATGATGCAGCCTGCAGCCAGAAGGGCCATGAGAATCTTCTTCATCATTATGCTTTGGCCTGCTTCTTCTGGAGTTTGGCCCAGGTATCCCGGAGACCTACAATGCGGTTCACCACGATATGGTCTTCTGTGGTGTCCTGGTCAATGATGAAATACCCTTTCCGGAGGAACTGGAACCGGTCGCCCACATGGTATTCCTTAATGGACGGTTCCACTTTACTGTGCATGACGGTGAGGGAATTGGTATTCACCTTTTCCATAAAGTCACGGCCGTCATCTTTATCATCCGGCGGAATGAGGTAATCATAGAGACGGGATTCCACATCCACCGCCGTATCAGCGCAGACCCAGTGGAGAGTCCCTTTCACCTTGCGGTCAGCACCGGGGGTACCGCTGCGGGTATCGAAGTCAACGGTGCAGTGGATTTCTTTGATATTTCCTTCATCATCCTTCACCACATCTTCGCATTTCACGATGTAGGCTCCTTTAAGGCGTACTTCTTTGCCCGGGGTCATACGGAAGAATTTATGGGCCGGATGTTCCATGAAATCTTCCCGTTCAATATACAGATTTCTGCCGAATGGAACCTGGCGGCTGCCCATGGATTCCACTTCCGGATTGTTTTCAAGGGTCATGTATTCGATTTTTCCTTCCGGATAGTTCGTGAGTACCACTTTTACCGGATCAATAACAGCCATAATGCGGGGTGCCTTGGCCTTCAGGTCTTCCCGGATGCAGTATTCCAGAAGGGACACATCCACCACGTTATCAGCCTTGGCCACACCGATGAGGTCGCAGAAATTACGGAGAGATTCCGGTGTATATCCCCTTCTCCGGATACCGCTGATAGTAGGCATACGGGGATCATCCCAGCCGGATACAAGACCTGCTTCCACCATTTTGCGGAGCTTTCTCTTACTGGTAATCATGGTGGTCACGTTGAGGCGGGCAAATTCAATCTGCCGCGGTTTTTCCTTGCCGTCGAAAGCCTGGAGGCACCAGTTGTACAGGGGCCGGCGTTCTTCGAATTCCAGGGTGCAGATGGAATGTGTAATCCCTTCCAGTGCATCAGACAGGGGATGGGCAAAATCGTAGAGCGGATAAATGCACCACTTGTCTCCAGTCCTGTGATGGGTGGCATGGAGGATACGGTAAATAACAGGATCCCGCATGACCAGGTTTGGAGAAGCCATGTCGATCTTGGCACGGAGACACTTCTCTCCGTCCTTGTACTTGCCGTCCTTCATTTCCTGGAAGAGTTTCAGGTTTTCTTCCACGGAACGGTTTCTCCAGGGGCTTTCTTTTCCCGGATGGGTCAGATCTCCCCGGGTATTATGAATTTCTTCACTGCTCTGGTCATCTACATAGGCCAGACCCATGCGGATGAGTTTGCAGGCGAATTCATAGAGCTGGGGGAAATAGTCCGAAGCGAAGTGGACCGGCTCTTTCCATTTGAAGCCCAGCCATTTTACGTCGTTCAGAATAGATTTTACGAATTCTTCGTTTTCCTTTGTCGGGTTCGTATCGTCGAAGCGGACGTTGGTTGCGCCATGGTATTTTTCACCGATGCCAAAATTAAGGCAGATACTCTTTACATGGCCGATGTGAAGATAGCCGTTCGGTTCCGGCGGAAACCGGGTCAGCACACGGCCGCCGGCATATACGTTATTCGCAATGTCCTTATCAATTTCCGCCTCAATAAAGTTAGCGGGTTTTCTTTCTTCTTCCATTATTTTTCCTCCGTTCTATCGGATAAATTAGTTGCTTTCTGTTATTTTAGCACATATGGGAGTAGATAGAAAAGGGGCGGAAGTCGTGAATGGTACGTACCAATCGGATGAATGGGGCTAAAGGCTGCAGGTGAACATCGCTGCGCCTGTTCACCGGATTGTGGCTTCTATATTATTTTGCTCATTGAAACAGGAGCATAAGGTGGGTCTGCCGTCAACGTCAGCTATTCAACCTTTATGTCCCGCTTTACCGGGTACCAGCCCAGGTAAAACCAAAACCGGTTGGCAAGGGCCAGCAATGCCAACCGGCCACCCTTATGAACCATATATGCGTTTCGCCCTGCTTCTTATCAGCAATAATTTCCCCAATCTATGCTATAATAAGTGAATCAGCAGATAAGCATATGTATACTACAGAAAGAAGGCACACCATGCAGAGACTTGTTTCTTATAACCATAACGGCCAGCGCCAGTGGGGCGTTCTCACCAGCGATGGTACCTCCATTTATTCCGCAGAAGATCTGGAAGAGACCTACTTCATCCCCCTCGGTGAAACGATGGAAGAATTCATCGAAACCGGTGAAGAAGGACTCCTGAACCTGGCCAAGGCACTGGAAATGAATGAAAAAGACCAGTCCATCGAACCAATCAAACTGGAAGAGGTCAAACTGGAAGTCCCCTTCTACCCCCGCCGCAATATTCTCTGCGTCGGTAAGAATTACCAGGCCCACGTAAAGGAATTTGACCAGAATGTAAATGCAAAGAATCCTGAAAATCCCATTTTCTTTACAAAAGCCACCACTTCCGTCATTGGACCTGATGAAGAAATCGACCGCCATCCTTCTGCCACATCCCAGGTGGACTACGAAGGAGAACTGGGCGTAATTATCGGGAAGCGGTGCACCAATGTGGCCGCAGAAGATGCCATGAAATACGTGTACGGCTACACCATCATCAACGACGTCACCGCCAGGGACCTGCAGAAAAAGCACGTCCAGTGGTTCCGGGGGAAGAGCCTCGACACCTTCTGCCCCATGGGTCCCACCGTCATGGTCGGTGACTGGCCGGTCCCCTTTACCATCTACACCAAAGTCAATGGGCACCTCCGCCAGGAAGGCTCCACTACGGACCTTATCTTCTCCATTCCAAGACTGATTGAAGTCCTTTCCGATGGTATGACTCTCCTCCCCGGCGACGTCATCGCCACAGGTACCCCCCAGGGAGTAGGAATGGGCTTCAACCCGCCGAAATTCCTCCAGAAGGGAGATGTGGTGGAAATCACCATCGACCCCATCGGGACATTGAGAAATACGGTAAAATAAGGAAAGGACTATAGCCTGCCCGGACTGAGAATATCAAAAAACGCTGTGAAAAGTATTCATTCACTTTTCACAGCGTTTTTTTATGGCCTAGAGATGACAGCTTACATCTGCCAGCGGACTGATATAAAACAGGGACCGGAGGCCCATGTGCAGCTGGCAGGAATACAAACATAGGGACTACCGGTTTCCACCAGCAATTTATCAGGAAATCGGATTCCCCTGCGGCACATCCCTGTTTATATGCCGCCATTCCTTTTCACTGCGGGCTATTCCCTCTCTAGGGAAGCGCTGATTAATTCGCAGAGTCAGATTTCATAAGGATTTTTATGCAC
>OHAE01000467.1_pt1 | contig 36957 bp, 23 predicted proteins | sample 1577061 | NCBI WGS metagenome assembly OHAE01 (sample SAMEA3541535, study PRJEB24748) | human gut metagenome | biome: human gut; feature: human-associated habitat; material: faeces | place: China | collected 2012
TGGGAGGCAAAGATAAGAATTTAGACTTAATCCCTCAGGTTTTTACGTTGACCCAGAATTGGTTCACTCTTTTAGGTTCAATATGTTCGTTATTTTTGTCGTAAATAAAGCCGTCGGGAAATACAAGTTTTTGAGTGCTCATTCTGAAAATTTGGGGTATTTGATTAAAATTCCTATTTTAGCATCATGAAAACTCCTTCTCAATCCATGCCATTAGCTGATGCCCTAAGTTTGTTTTTACCTTCGGGCTTGCTTGATTATTTTACGCTTGTCGATAGTATTCCTCAAGATACCTGTTTTATCCTTTATTTGGAAGAAAAAGCCGTTATCCCTAGTGAGTATTCTCACCTTCATCTTCATTCCAAAGGCTTCTTTCCCGAGATTGAAGTCCAAGATTTCCCTATCCGTGGAAAAGCGATATACCTGCGTATCAAACCAAACATCGACGTTGGGAAGATCCGACAACAGGGCAGGTCTATAGTCATGACTGGACTTTGGTATCCTCCGGCACTCGCATCACAGCAGAGTTCGGAGCATTTTTAAAAGAACTACTTAGTCAATCATGCCGTTAGCTGCCAAAGTGTAGCTGAACATTATTGCATGAATGGCAAACAGCTTCAGAGTCAATACAAGGAGCATTTAAGTGATTATAAAGTCTGGTAGCAAAAAGAGCATGCGGAAGACTATATTCTTTATTCCAAGAATGTCGGTTACCTTCTTTGTATAGACGAGACAGCCCTAAGCAAGGGAGAACTTTGCACAATCATTATCAATAAGGACAAACGTGGAAGGAAAGGTTCTATTGTAGCAGTCATAAAGGGGACTAAGTCGGAAGACGTTATAACTGTACTAATGTTGATTCCTGCAGATGTACGCCGGCAAGTCAAAGAAATCACCTTGGACATGGCCGCAAGTATGTATAAAATCGCCAGGACATGTTTTCCACGGGCGATGCAGGTCATAGACAGATTTCATATGCAAAAGTTGGTGTATGAAGCAGTACAAGAGCTGCGTATTACCTATCGCTGGCAAGTAATCAAGTAAGGAAACAAGCGGATGAAAGAAGCATGCAAGAAAGGGATGGACTGTGAACCGGAAATATTTGAGAGTGGAGATACACTCAGGCAACTTTTAGCCAGAAGCAGATATCTACTTTTTAAATCACCCGATAAATGGACAAAAAGCCAGAAGATTAGAGCAGAAATCTTATTTAAACAGTTTGAGGATATCAAACAGGTATACTACTATTCACTCCAACTGGGAAAGATATTCTTTACTACTTATGACAAGGACATGGCAAGAGTTAAACTGGCGTTATGGTACAATAAGATAGAAGAATATGGATATGGTACATTTTCCACTGTGGCTAATTCTATTGGAAACCATTATGAAAGGATATTGAACTTCTTTGTGAACAGAAGTACAATGCGTCGGCAGAAGCATTTAACGCAAAGATAAAGGTATTTAGGGCATCATTTAGAGGTGTGGTAGACAGAAACTTTTTCCTCTTTAGATTGAGTATATGCATGAGGGAATTAACAATGGTTAATCCCCCAAGATTTACGACTGAGCCATAAAAACCTTTCTGTACTAAATGAGAAAGGTGCTGACTAACCTTTGATTGTTAGTCAGCACCTTTAAAATTGATATTTATCTTCTATCTTAATTGACAGAAACGGTCTTAACCACTATATTTCCATCTGTGGTAGTTAGTTTCACCAAGTAAGTGCCTCTGCCTGCGATGGATGCCATTGGTATGCTATAGGAAACGGAAGATGATTCATAAACAACTCGTCCCGATAAATCGAAGATATTTATTTTGCAAATATTACCGTCGATATAGAGTATATCGGTTGTCGGGTTCGGGTAAACTTTAACTTTCGTTGCTTCTGTTTTTGGAGCAGCAATACCTAAAGCTGGGTCCAGGTCAATGAAATAAGAAATATATTGCCCATAATCCGGATTACTCCAAGCATCCCAAAGGAAAGCAGAGAAAACAGTGCCTTCGCCATTGACTGAAATCGTTCCGGCTATTAAGCTATCCGGTACACTAACAAGGATTTCATTATAATCTTCATCATACTCTACACCAGTATAGTCAAATGACAGATTCTCGGTCATCCAATTATAGGCAGGTAAACTTTTGGCTTTCATCCAGTCGAAGAACGAAATTGCTTTCTTGCTTCCGGCTGGGACCACATATGCGTTGCGGGTGTATTCCATACTTGGACTTGCCATAAATACAGTTCCGTCATTTAGGACAGAACAGGTGATAATGTCGTTACCGTCGAGTTGGGTCATGGCCGGTTTTTCTCCTTGTAAATCAAAGCATATGGGTACTGTAATTACTTCCGGACTCCAAGCCAAAGGATCTCCATCCGGATCAGGATAAGAAAGGGAGGATACATAGTAACGTCCGTTTTCGGAAGTGATTACTTCGTTGAATGCGAAAGATTTTTCTGTACAAGCTTCATAGAACACATTATTGAAAACAGATGTAGAATCCTGGTATGCCTTGTTTTCTTTTTCGTATTTATTACATGCTTGTGTGTATTCTTCTTTTTTTGCTTCATTTTTCAGATAGTTGTCATAAAGTGGATATGACGGGAATTTATCTATTAAACCTTGATAGTAGAGATCGGTAGAATCGTTATAAAGCGCCATAGCCTCATCATATTCGGCTAATTCTTCTTCGGACATATAATTTTGTATTTGTGGTTGTTTCGGCTCATATTTCGGCCAAGCAGGGAACTCGGTTCCTTCCTTATAAAGGAGTTCCTGTCCAAGTGTTTGATAAGACCATTTTCCTTCGGCATCTTCTTTATAAACAATCAGGCAAAGATACATACCGGTATAATCGACAATTTGTCCGAAAATTGTTTTTCCATCGTCAGAGATAGAACGTGCAGTTATATACTGAGGTGCTCGTCCCGAGAAATCTGTTGCCGGTTGCGGCAAACGCTGATAGAGTCCGTATTTACCATCTTCTCCTTTGGTCCAAACCACCGGTGCCAGCGTTTGATTGTTGTTCTCAAGCCCCCAACGGCTACAGGCGAGACTTCCTACGATACGTCGTCCGTCCGGTGTAATACCATCTGCCGAGTTATAAGCAATAGTATCGGCTTCCGCTAATGGAAGCAAATTCCATTCTCCATCTTGCCAGTAGGCAGGTTGGCTGTCGCTGATACCTCCTACGATAATTCCGTTGTTGTTGATAGCATTGCCCTGACCGACTGAATAAGTACTGCCTTCTTCTTCGCCATATACATAAAACATGGAGTCGACTCGGTTGAAAATGGCAACACTGCCTTGCATGGCCTGTGTAGTCCATTGTCCGTTAGGAGATCTTTTGTCGAATAATAAACCTTCGTACTTCTTCATTGTCTGTCCGAAGCAAGTGCATGCTATAAAAGATGCACATGCGAGTGTAAGTAGTTGTTTCTTCATATTAAATATGATTTAGTAAATAAATGATTGGGGGAGTATGAGTCCCCCCTTTTTTATGGAATAAATATTTTAGTGTGAATTGTATTGCCGTCGGCAATGATCCGGATAAGATAGAATCCCTTGGGCAATGCTTCGTTTTGTACTCTCATACCGTTGGTCGTATAGATTTCCAGATCGTGATTTCCTGTTATAACAACTCGTCCATTCTCCACATGAAGATTTAGTTCGGATAGTTGTTGCTCCGTAATAGAATCATAAGTTGGGTCGTCAATCGCAGATTCTTCTACATTTAATACTTGTGCATCGTTCGGGGATGTTTGAGCGTCAAACGGTTTGTTTACGATGGCAATCACATTCATTCGGCCGGCTACCCATGCCTCATCAAGAGTAGTTGTAGTCGTGTAAGTGAACTTATTGTTTTCCCATTCGATATTGTTACCAAACGTTTCGGTTAAAATAGCCCTCAATACATGGTTATGAACGTAATTCTTATTTGCTCCGCTTTGGGCTGTTTTGGCTAAAATACCATTTTCAGTTAAGAATACGCTGATATTTGCTTTGGGATAGAATGTATTAAAGATGGCATTTCTTTCGCCATTGACTGTGATACTAAGTTGACGTGTTTGTGGGGCATATTCGTTTTCGATGGAAACAGAAACGAAAGCCGGGATGGCTGCACAATAATCCATATAGGATGTTACGATTTTAGCTCCTGCGATGGTATTGGAATATCCGATTCCAAACGGAGGATAGTTGGTATCAGTCGCTGCTGGTATTTTTGTGCGGTCAACCATGGCTGCCGGTGCGCCTGATACACCGAAATTGAGATAATCTCCACTCTCTGAGATGGTTAATTCGTCAGTTCCATAACCTACGTGATGGGCTACCCATACTACATCGTCACGTTCGGATATAGCTGTGGTAAGTACTTTGCCGCCATAGGGGCAATTGACGCAGTTGATGGTAGTAAATTGTTCCAATAGAATTTTATGTGGATAACTTGTCTTATAAATACTAAATGTACTTTCCAATGTGTCATTTAGTGCTATTTCATCTATAGCACCATCTGCCAGTTTGCTTATATAAACCTTAATCCGGTGGGTTCCTTCTCCATAATTATTTGCAGGTATCTCCTTGGAATAGGTTGATTTAGCTCCTGCAGCTATTGCTTTGTTTATGTCTTCAGTGATTTCTTCTCCATCATTGATGCGATAACTAATGGAGTAGCCATTGATAGACTTTGTACCTTCATTGCTAAGGTTGAATGAAAAGTTTAAGGGTTCATCTGTTTTATAAAAAATTTTGCCCATCGTGAAATCTCCGATAGCAAGATCTGTTTCCGGCAAAGTTGCTTGGGCTATTGCCTGGATATATAGCGCTCCGAATCCTTTCCCATAGTAATCGGCCCACTCGTTTTCTATACTGAGGTAAGTAGCATCTTTTTGTTCTTCTTCATTCGCTAATACAGCCATTACACCTGCCGGTTGTTTTCCGTTATAGCCGATGTAAATTTCTTCTCCTGTAATTTCATAAGGAGTATCCAGAGTGATCTCATTCCATCCATCGGCTGTGTTTCCAAGTCGTTGTAAAGCGTCTGCTTTTCCGTCCAAAGAAGAACGGATCCACACATAAATACCGGTTAGCCCGCTTTTCGTTCCGATACGTATTTTAGTGATTTTTCCGCCTTTTAGTCCTGCCATTTTGGATGTGGGGATGCGAATGGCAGCACCGATTGATACGGCTTGTCCCTGAGCTCCGATTGGGTTGGTCTTTGCTGGTATTTCGTTAGAACAGTATCCTAATATTGTCTGTTCTATTTCACTCTTTTGTACCAATGTTTGGGATTGGCTGTAAACAGCTGTTATTATCCCTAATAAGAGAACGCTAATTAGTAGTCTTGGATTCATAATTATTTATTGTTATTAATTGGTGTTTGCTTTAATTGATCGAATTGAACAAATCGATTTATATTTAATAATTATTTAAATAAGCACTTTATAAATATGCATTTATTTGTTATTTTAATTCATGATAAGCAAATTTACATTTATTTTATATAATAAATATACATTAATAGGTTAAAATTACTAAATTATTTTTTATTAATTGCAAAGGTTAATCTTCTTCCGTTACTATTCCAATAGATGTTATAATAATAGGAACTACTATTTGGGGGCGTTGTAGTAGTTTGGGTAACATTTATGCCTTCACCATCATCAAATAAGTATTTTGGCGATAACTTCAATTTATTCTGGTATGATCAATTGTTTCATTTGATTTTTGCGCAATGCGGTGGATGTTTTGTGTCTTTGGGTTCCCTAAACTTTGAAAGGTACTCTGTGATTGAAATAAAATTCAAACTTTTGTTCCGGATAGTAGTCACACACTAATATTCTGTTGCTGTTCCTTTTAATTTATAAAGCCAAAATAGAATGTTGATGATTCTTGTTTTCTTATATCATTTCTTTTTTGAGCGACCTAATAAAAAACTATTTCAGAGCAATAATTAATGTGCTATCACCATCTTCGCCTTTATAAAGAATGGGCGATTTTGGGATCAATATAAAAAATGAAAGATTTAATTATGATCGATATAAAATTAGTTTTGATGCAAGGGTATTTTATTTTTCCATGCAAGCATGGCTAAATCTAGATCTATTGATAAAACTATAGATCCATCTTCATTTTGTATTGTTGAATTAAGCTTTTTTCTTTTATTTAGAATATCATCATTTATTTCTGCTGAAACTAAAATAACTTCAAATGATTGATATATTTTTTTTGTGCATTTTATGTTTGGATAAAAAAGGGATAAAAACCAGGCAGATTGTTCAAAAGCTATCCATTTGCCATTTTCTTGTTGGTAGAGGAATATATGATTTTTGTTATTTGCTTCACGTTCCAATACCTTCAACAAGTTTATACTTATACTCTTAATTTTTTCCATAATGGAAAGATGTAATATTTAGTTGTTGGTTTAAATTTAATCGTTTGCAAATAAACACGATTTAATATAAATCATATATAAATATTTCTTATTTGTTATAAACAATAGTCTTGTCGTGATTAAAAATTGTCTATAAGTTTGTTAATCAACCTTTTTGCTTTTCAGTGCATTCTTAAATTCCGATGGTGTCATACCTGTTTTTACTTTGAAAAGATTGTGGAATGTCGGCATACTATTGATTCCGGATTCTTCGGCAATTGCTTTTAACGTGTAATTCGGCTGCTCTTTTAAAAGTTGGATAGCATATTTCAACCGTAAATTATTGAGATAACCATTTAAGTTGGTTCCTGTATTTTCCTTAATCATACGGGCAAAACGTGTATTATTCAAGTGAACTTTTTTTGCTAATTCTTCTCTTGATAAGTCTGAAGATAGGTATAGCTTATCTTGTGTTATAGTAAAATTCAATTTCTCAAATATAGCTTTGTTCTCTATTTGCTCTTGTTCCTCATTATGAGTATTAGAATCATTTTGGGGGTAGATTGTTTTTTCTTTCTCATTCAGGAGATGGAGTGATTTATACGTTTCTTGAAGTTTATTTTGGTTTGAAAGCTCTTCATTGATGTATTGTAATAAAGTTGCATTTTTATATTTAATGGTACGATTATATTTCCATATACGCCATAGTAAGAGTAACAGCAATATAGAGATACTTGTAAGGGAAATTAGTAGTATGGTGCGTATTTTCAGTTGTGAAATATGTTTGGCGATTTGGGCTTCTTTTTGGTTTGTTTTATAAATGATATTTAATTCTAATGCGGCATTTTTCTTTTCGCGTATAAAAAGACTATCAGAAATAGCCATTATCCGTGTTTGCAATTCAGCAACTTTTTGATAGTTCTTTAAACCAGTATGAGCTTTTATTTGATTCTGTAAAATACCTATATATTGTTGGTTAAGAGTGTCTTGTTGAGCTAGTATGTTTTTGAGATCATAGCTCTTATCTAAAGCAGATTGATATTGTTTTGTAAGTAACAAATAGGGAACTGCATCATATTTCCCGCTTGGAGTTGATGCGGAATGAGTTAATAAATACTTCCTGAAATAATTTTCAGCTTGCGTATATTCTCCTGTCATAAATAACGCATATGCCAATTTGGAATAGACATATGCATATTGTAAGTCAGCATAGCCGGGTGGAAGTTCCGGTGAATTATTCATTTTATTGATAAGCTTTTGGCGTTCTAATCCGATAAATATTGCTTCCTCAAATCTAGAATCGTCAATTAGATAACTCATCTTTACTCCATAGAAATAAGATAGCATTGCCATCTCTTCAATGTCTTGACCCTTTTGTAATAGCTGAATTGCTTGGTCGAAGCGTTCATAACTTTCTTGGGTCAGAGCCAACATTCTTTCATTCTCTCCAATGCAGAAAAGTAACTTAGCCTCCGCTTTTTTGTTTTTATTCTCTTGGGCTAATTTGATCCCTTTAATTGCAAACTCGGTACTTTCTTCATAATTACTTAATAAATTTGCGAGCTCAGCTAAAGTGACCGTCATTTTTAATAAATGTTGCGGATTATTCTGTTGAGTAGAGTCGTTAGCATATGATTTTTGCGCATATATAAATGCTAATTTGCACATATACATATTACGATAAGCCATGCTACGTAAGTCGTCAATAATATGTAAAGGTAAAAGTTTATCGGTTTCTGCTTTTTCTAATAGTTTTAGCGCTCGTTCTGGTTCGTTTATATAAATACTTGTAATGTATTGTTCTGTATATAGACTATCCCTATTTTTGTTTATTGACCTTTGGGCTGGGGTTTGTGAGCAGTATCCCCATAATAAGAGGCATATGTAAAATATTAGATGTACTTGTGCCATTCAATCTATAATATTGCGTACAAAAATAAGATAAATATAAAAAACACACTACGAAAATATTGTTAAAATGGATTATATGCAGGTTTATATCGGAGATTTGTTACTTTTGCATTATGGGTATACGGTTAAATTCAGATACGATTAAATTTATACAAGAGCACCAAAAAGAAGATGTTTGTGCTCTTGCGTTACAAGCGAGTAAATATCCGTTAGTAGATATGTCTGTCGCTATTACTCAAATTGCGGGATTGCAAACTGCAAAAGATAAGCTTCCTTCTTGGTATGCAACGGATGGATTATTATATCCCAGACATTTGTCTTTAGAACAATGTTCTTCAGAGATGACGGCTCGTTATAAATCTTCGTTATTAAAGGGTGGCTCTTTAATTGATTTGACGGGAGGTTTTGGGATAGACTGTGCTTTTTTAGCTCCTAACTTTAAAAAAGTAATTTATGTAGAGAAACAAGAGGAGCTTTGTGGAATAGCTGCACATAATTTTCCTTTATTGGGACTTAATCATGTGGAAATAGTAAATGGAGACGGTGTGGATTTCTTGAAAAGTACGAATAGGGTAAATTGTATTTTTATTGATCCGGCTCGCAGAGATGATAAGGGAGGGAAAACGGTTGCAATTTCTGATTGTATGCCTGATGTGAAAGCTATGTCTTCGCTTTTGTTGGACAAAGCCGATATGATTATGATAAAATTATCTCCAATGCTTGACCTTGCTTTGGCCCTGTCTGATATGCCGAAAACAAAGGCCGTACATATTGTTTCTGTTTTGAACGAATGTAAAGAGTTACTTCTTGTTCTAGCCTCTAATGATACTGAGTCTTGTAAGATGCATTGTGTCAATTTGGGTAGAAAGGGAGATATGCAATGTTTTGATTTCACCAGGGAAGAAGAACAAAACGTAATCTGCGATTACGCTTCCGATATGTGTAAATATCTCTATGAACCTAATTCTTCTATATTAAAAGCGGGAGCTTATAAAAGTATTGCATATAAATATGGAATAAAGAAGTTGCATCCCAACAGCCATCTTTATGCATCGGATCAGTTGATAACTGATTTTCCCGGAAGGATTTTTATTTGTCATTCGGCATTTTCGTTAAATAAGAGAGAAATGAAAGAACATCTTTCCGGAATATCGAAAGCGAATATAACCGTACGTAATTTCCCATCCTCTGTTTCCGAGTTGAGGAAACGTACTAAACTTAATGAAGGCGGAGATATTTACTTATTTGCAACGACATTAGCCGATGAAAAAAGGGTTATTCTGAAGTGCACAAAAGCTATTTAATATCTTTAGCCTTGGGAATAGTAGATTCATTTCCATCTCTGGTAGCGATATAATGCGGTGACATGATTTCTACCTCTGCCTCTGCAAACTTATCCTGAATATTCTGATAGAGTGCCGAATATATTTTAGGTAGTTTATCTGCTTCTTTAATATAAGCATTGATTTGATATACCGGATAGAAATCGCTCAATGATGTTTCCAACACAAATGGTTCCGGTTCGGTACTTACGCCTTCTGTAGCTTTAGCGCTATCAATAAGTAACTGGTGTATCTTACGCCAGGGCTCATCGTAACCGATGGAGACCTCGGCATGAATGATAAGTCCCAATTCGCGTGCAGATTCACTGTAGTTTATCGTATGAGAAGACATGACAAATGAATTAGGAATAGTGACCAATTCATTCTTTGGTGTCTTTACACGTGTTACCAAAGGTGTCTTTTCTATTACATTGCCTGTAATGTCATTTAATTTGATGCGATCACCCAAACGGAATGCGCGCATATAAGTGATAACCATTCCTGCAATAATATTACCGATAACAGTACTTGAACCCAATGAAACAATCAGACCGACAAAGACGGATATTCCTTGGAATACACCAGAGTTGGAACCGGGTAGATACGGGTATATCATTGCAATCATGAATGCATAAAGTAAAAAACGGATAATATGGAAGGTCGGTGCAGCCCAATCCGGATAAAAACCTGCAATTTTTAGTTTCTCGGAAGCTATTTCGTTGGACAGATATCGTAATCCTTTAACAATATATCGGATAGCGAAGTAGATAACGAAGATGGTGAACAAATTCGGAATGTAATCAATAACTCCTATCAGGATGGATTTAATGGGTAACCATAAATAGGAAAATATTTTCTTTGCTAAATGTTCTGTTTGTGGAAATATAGAAAATAAGATAGGTACGGTTATCAATAGTTGCAATAGGATAATTAGGTAACGTCCTATGTTAGAAAAGAACACTAGTGCTTTAACCTGTTTGTTAGTATCCAATAACTCATAGTTATGAAAAGAGATAGGTTTGAGTTTAGTATCCTTTAGGCTGATAATCTTGGTTTTAAGTTTACGATAAAGGTAAGTGGTAACCTTGTATAACAGGTATTGTATAGCCAATACCAGAATGAAATAAAGAATACGTTTTAGTAGTTGGAAAAAACCGTGTTCTTCCTTTAGCTGGTGTAATTTTTGCGTTATTATTCCTTTGTATTCTTGTGCCAATTCAGTACGAGTCGTATTTTGCCATAATCCGTCTACATCAGTAAGAGATATTATAACCTTACTACCGTACATAATATCAGTGACGTGATCGGTCGTCTCTATATAGACAGAATCAGGTTTTAAATTATATTTCCGTCCGAGTTGATCAATAATCTTTTCTATATTTTGGGCACGTTCATAAGGAGAGAGACCGCCCCTTTTAGCATATAGAGTAAATAAGGTGTCTTTATTTATAATGACGGGAACGCCTTGTGTAATTGTACGTAAAGAATCTATCCGTGATTTTTGCTGTACTTTTTTGAGAGAGTCCATAGAAGAGGATGCCAGACGCATTTGTTCCATCTCTATCCGCAGATTCATTTCATTGATTTTGGCCTCTTGTAGTAACCGTTTCATTTGGTCGAGTTGGATTGAATCACTGTCCGGTTTAGGAGTATAAACAGTTTCTACGCTATCTTTTATCGTAGAGAATATGTCTTTAACCGCCTCTTTAAGTTGTGCATGTGCCATAGAACTTATGAATGCGGAAAACAGTATAATTAGAAAGACTGTTCTTTTCATAATATAATGGATACTATAAATTCAAATTTATTTTAGTGGTCAAATGTATATCTTATTCTTGGAATTAAGCTATATGTTCCGGCTTTTTTTCTCTACGCTTGTTACTCATCTTCAAAATAACAAAAAAAGGAGTATAGTGTTTTTAATCTGGGAAGTGATTTTGGCTTTTTAAAGTCATCTACTTGAGTGAGGAGAAGGATATTTGGTTATACAACAACAAGATATCAGATATAAACAGAACGAGTTATATTAAAAAGCGTTATATTTGCAGCCAAAATATGAATACGTATGGCTATAACGGTAAAAAAAGTTACGACAAAAAAGGAGTTGAAAGATTTTATCAGGTTTAATTATGAGCTTTATAAGGACAACCGTTATTCAGTTCCTGATTTATATGACGATATGCTGAATACTTTCAGTAAAAAGAAAAATGCCGCATTTGAGTTTTGCGAAGCCGATTATTTTCTTGCATATAAGGATGGTAAGCTTGTAGGACGTATAGCCGGAATAATTAATAAGAGAGCAAACGAAACGTGGGGTAAAAAGGATGTACGTTTCGGTTGGATTGATTTTATAGATGATATAGAAGTCTCCAAGATGCTGCTGGAGACGGTTGAGAAGTGGGGTAGAGAACGAGGAATGACTCACATACAAGGACCGTTAGGGTTTACCGACTTTGATGCGGAGGGAATGTTGGTAGAGGGCTATGACCAGTTGAGTACCATGGCAACAATTTATAATTATCCTTATTATCCTGAACATATGGAGAAATTGGGATATGAAAAGGATGCAGACTGGGTAGAATATAAAATCTATATTCCTGATGCCATTCCTGAAAAACATCAACGTATATCCGATCTTATTCAACGGAAATATAATCTTAAAATAAAGAAATATACTTCTTCAAAAGCGATTGCCAAAGAGTATGGTCAGGCTATTTTTGAATTGATGAATGAAGCATATAGTCCGCTTTATGGATTTTCACCATTGTCTCAAGGACAGATCAAACAATATATAAAAATGTATCTTCCTATCGTGGATTTGAGGATGCTGACTCTTATCACCGATGCAAATGACACATTGGTCGGTGTAGGTATTTCAATGCCTTCACTTTCCGTTGCATTGCAAAAGGCCAAGGGAAGAATACTGCCTTTCGGATGGTATCATTTGCTTAAAGCCCTGTTTGTAAAGCGGGCAAAGGTACTTGATTTGCTATTGGTTGCCATTAAGCCCGAATACCAGAATAAGGGAGTTAACGCATTGCTGTTTTCCGATTTGATCCCGGTGTATCAAAAACTGGGTTTTAAATATGCAGAGAGTAATCCGGAATTGGAAATGAACGGAAAGGTTCAGGCGCAATGGGAATATTTTGATACCGAATTGCATAAGAGAAGAAGGGCCTTTGTAAAAGCTATCTGATAATATTAAAATGATGGATAAATATATCTTTGAACTTTCCATGAAGGTGCGTGATTATGAATGTGATCTTCAGGGGATTGTGAACAATGCTAATTATCAACACTATCTGGAACATACTCGCCACGAGTTTCTTTCTTCTATAGGTGTAAGTTTCGCGGAACTTCATACACAAGGAATAGATCCTGTGGTGGCACGTATAAATATTGCTTTTAAGACCCCTTTGAGAAGCAGTGATGAGTTTGTTTCAAAGCTCTATCTGAAAAAAGAAGGCATTAAATATTTGTTTTATCAAGATATATTTCGTTTACCGGATCTTAAGATTTCAATTAAGTCTATAGTGGAAACAGTATGTGTCGTGAATGGACGGTTGGGAGATAGCGAATTGTTTGATAAACTGTTCGCTTCATACGTATCCGAATGACAGAAGAAGAATTGCTTTCTTTAATGGCATTGACAAAAATTCCGGGATTGGGATCTATCGGTGCCAAGAATTTGTTGACTATAGTAGGAGATGCTGTAACAATTTTCCATGAACGGGAACATCTCGAGGGCATTGCTCCGGGAGTGACTCCTCGTCTGATAAAAGCATTGGATACACCGGAGGCTTTTCGGCGTGCAGAACAGGAACTTCTTTTTATCCGTGAGAATCATATTGATTGTTTATCAATATCCTCAGACGGTTATCCTTCCAGACTACGTGAGTGTGATGATGCTCCCATTCTCCTTTATTATAAAGGAAATACAAACTTAAATGCGTTTAAGGTTATTAATCTGATAGGTACGAGAAATGCGACTGCTTATGGGAAAGAACTATGTCTCGACTTCCTGAAAGATTTAAAAAGACTTTGTCCGGATGTGCTTGTAGTTAGCGGTTTAGCGTATGGTATAGACATACATGCACATCGTGCAGCTTTGGTAAATTGTATGGATACGGTCGGAGTATTGGCTCATGGTCTGGACCGTATTTACCCCGCAGCACATAGGGGTACGGCTGTTGAAATGTTGGGACATGGTGGTTTGTTGACAGAGTATATGTCGGGTACAAATCCGGACAGACAGAACTTTGTTTGCCGTAATCGCATTGTTGCAGGAATGTCCGATGCTACTATTGTTGTAGAATCCGCAGTGAAAGGGGGAAGCCTGATTACTGCCGATATTGCCGGAAGTTATCATCGTGATTGTTTTGCTTTTCCCGGACGAGTTAATGATGAGTTTTCTCAAGGTTGTAACAATTTGATTCGCACTAATCGAGCATCGCTGATTCAGTCTGCCGAGGATTTTGTGAAAGCAATGTGTTGGGATACCGCTTCCGACTCGCAGGCTGTTCCGGTGCAAAGGCAACTATTTCCGGATCTGACGGAGGATGAGCAATTGATTGTAGATGTTTTGCAAAGGACTGGAGATTTGCAAATTAATTCATTGATTGTTGAGGCTAATATTCCGGTTAATAAAATGAGTGAAATCCTGTTTGAACTGGAGATGAAAGGTGTCATCCGAACATTGGCAGGTGGGGTTTACCAATTGCTTGCATGAAAGTAAAGAAATACCTGCTATTCAACATACGGTCGATTGTTTGCAAACGATAGGAGTTTGTAGATAATCGACCGTATCTTTGCATACAAACGTCCTGATGTTTTTTTCAATCAACCTGATGTTTTTTAAAAACATCGTGGTATTTGTAAAAAGCATCAAGATGATTTTTATAGACTCCAACAGTGTTTTAGGGCTTATTTGATATAATTGAGAAAAGGTTGAAACTACCTTCACCTCTTCACGATTAGAATGTATAGTGTTGATATGTAATCAATTATAGTGAATACATATTTTTTACTATTGTTTGTGATAGTCAAAATGGGCGAACAAAAAGAGCTCTCCATACTCAACTCTCAATTCTTAACTGAAAAAAGTGCCTTCACTGTAATTAGCTATTCAGTAGAGGTTTATTCCAAACCGTGAAGAGTGAAGGCAATCCGGATACAATTATGAAAATATGCATAAAAAGGGATATTGATGTTTGTGGATAAGCACTACATCAGGATTTAATATAAGATTTCATCTGTAAGCTTGATTTTTCAATAGTAAGATTTTTATAAATATCGGATGAGAGTAAAGGGATAAGTCTTAAGAATAAAATCATCCCTGACCACACTATTGTAGCAGGGATGAATCGGAATTATTGAATATAAATTCTTTGTGTATACTTTTGTTGGTCTTTGATTACTTGTATAATATAGAACCCTTTTTGTAGGTGGCTTACATTAATAGGAGAGGCATTTATTGCCTGATAAACTTGTTGTCCTAATAAAGTATATATTGTAATGTTTTCAATATTGTTTGTATCAAATAATTCTATTTGATTTTGTATGACCGATGGGCAAATACTTATTTGTTGCTTGTCTACGCTATTGTTTATTGAACTACTGACATTGGTATAAGTGAATAACGGTGCGATAGCAAAAGAGAGGAACTCGTCTGCATTTTTAAACCATTCTATCTTTCCTGTTGGTGTTCCGTCGTCGTTTTGTTCTTCTAACAGATGATAAACTGTAGATTTGCTGCCGTCAGGACGTCTGGCGGTGCAAAGCATGGCAATATCGTCTGTTCCTTTGTCTGATGTATTATTAGGAATTCCTTCCACTATGACAAAGAATTCTTCATTGATCTCTACCGGATTCTCAAATTTAAAATCAGTAGGCAACCAAGTATCATCACTATATTGCAGTTCTTTTGCCGGAATGCTGGCTGAGGCTAATTTATTGCCCGGAAGCCCATTTTGCGATTGCGCTATAGAAACCGTGATGAGTGCATCCGGAGTTATGGTACTGGTCGACGCGAAGAAAATGGAAACTTCTGAAATCTTTCCCTGTGTTATCGGTTTTTGGAAATGTTCGGCAAATGCTAACATTCCTAACCAATTTGAACCTCCGTAATAACCGAAGAATGGGAAGTAAATGCTTTCTAATGTTTCCGTTTCCTGCATTTCTATGTTCCATATATATTGTTTTCCTCCGGCCTGAATAACTTCTTTATAGTCGACAAAGTCCGTTCCTGAACTGTTTGCTACTTGTAAAGTTACGTCATAAGTACCTTCTTTATTATAACGTACAACAGGGTTTTGCTCTGTCGATGTGGGTTGTGAACTTCCGGGAAGAGTCCATTTCCATGCAGTAGGTAGGTGTTGCGAGATATCAGTAAAATGTATATCTGTTTGGGTAGGAACAAAAATGCCGGTATAAGGAGATAAATACCCCTCATCGGGCCATCCTATTGCGGCTATGGGGGCTACTCCTTTTACCATTACAAAATCTGTTCTGCTGTATTCATCGCTGCTATTTGCATTTTTCGCTATAAGCTTTACCGGATAGTTACCGGATGTTTTATAGGTGATAACGGGATTTTGCTCTGTAGAAGTAGCTGGTTCTCCCCCTTCAAAAGTCCACTCCCAAGTAGTCGGATTTCCTGTTGATGTATCTTTAAAATGTACTTGCCCCCCTTCTTGTATATTAGCAGTGCTTGTTTCATCATTACTTTCCTGAATAATACAGAAATTATCGATTAGAGCATCATCACCATCCATTCCCTTATATGTAATAATGAATTGAACTGTTTGATTCGTATAGGCAGATAAATCATACTTAAAGAATTGCCATTTAGGACGTTCATGGCCACTTTCTTGTGACCATAAGAAAGCATCGAAAAGGACGTCTTTCTGTTGAGTTTTCGTATTTATGATTTCTATTGTAAGATTGGCATACATAACGAAAACTCCGTCAAAACAAGCATAGAATGTACAGAAACTATTTGACTCAATATTCATTTCAGGGGAGGTTATAGATTCATTTTGGGCATTCTTGGCATCATATTTAATTGCTAATGAGTTAATACTGGTTGGATCTATAGAGCTAAATGGAGGAATACCTGTAATTCGTGAATTTCCTAAATACCAAGTATTTGTTTCATTCGTTGTTGTTAATGTCCATTCTGCTAAGTCTTGAGTTGAATCAAATCCTTGTTTATATACTTCTTTTGTGCACTCTTCAGCTGTAAAATTCGCTTTCACATTTTGAGCATTTACTTCGTTTCCGATTATTATACCTATGATGATACAAATGAAAATCTTCTTCATGTTTCTGTGCTATTTTAAGTTTATTTGCAAATATATACAATTATATTTGTATTTCTTGTAAATTATAACTAAAATTGCAATAATGATTATTGTTTTGATTTAAAAGTGACTAATATCTTAAAAACTTGAAGTATGAGTAAAAGTGGACTTAACCGAAGAATCTTTGTTTCTTCCATTAGAAGTACAATGTTGGTTGTATTTTTAGCATTATTTTCGTTAGGTGCAAATGCACAGGTGTTAATGACAGAAGATTTTAATTATGAATTAAAAGATTTGTATTCTCAAGGTAGTTGGGTAAAATATGGAACTAATTCAGTAGCTCCTATTCAGGTCATATCAGCAAGCTTAACTTATGAAGGTTATCCTAATGATGCAGATGTCTTATATAATGCCGTAGAAATAACTTCAACAGCATCAGGGCAAGATTTGCAGAAACAATTTACGACAGAAGGAGTAAAAGAGGGAGCTGTCTATGTAAGTGTTTTAATGAAATTTAAAAGTATTGATGTGGAAGCAGGTAAAGAGGCTTATTTCTTTAATTTAGTAGCTAAAGGCACATCTGCTTTTAAAGATGGAGGAACAGGATTAGAATTTGCTAAATTGTATGTAAAGAATGGAGATACTCCGGATAAGTTTTATATTGGTGTGTCGCGTAATAATACAACAATTATGTATTCAGAAAATCAATATTCTATTGATGAGACTTACTTAGTCGTACTTAAATATGAAATTAAAGAAGGAGACACCAATGATGAAGTTTCTGTATTTGTAAATCCTGCGATTGGGGCAACTGAACCATCCCCTGCCGCTGTTTATAATCAAAGCTCTGGTAGTGATGTTAATACGGCTAGAGGCTTTGAAGCAATAGAGCTAAGACAGGGACAATCCGGAAGCAAGAATTGTCCGAATTTACTTATAGGAGCTATTCGAGTTGCTCAAAGCTATGGAGAGTTATTTGGTATTGAGCCGGTTCCTACCCCAGAAATAACTTTATCTAAAAAGATGCTTTCATATAATTATGTTTTTCAGGGAGAAACTAACTCGCAAACGGTAAATGTAAAAGGAAAGAATCTTACAGACGATATAACGATTACCAGCTCGGTTGCTGATGAACTGAAATCTTCTGTAACAACGATCCCTAAAGAACAGGCTGAATCAGAAAATGGATTTGATTTAACTATAAATTTAATAGCTAGTAATCCTGAAAGCTATATGGGCGAACTTTTATTTAGCAGTGAAGGAGCTACGGATGCGAAATTAACAGCTTATTGGGGGGTAGTAGCTCTTACCGATTTTGCCGATATTAAGACTCTTAGGGCTGCAAAGCCTGCTAAAGAAACAAACTGTCGTGTAACAGGTGATGCTATTATTACATATATCTATAAAGATACGCAAGGAAAGACTAACTATTGTTTGCAGGATGGAGAAAATGGATTAAGAATAAGAGATGCTTGGGATGGTGTGACTGTAGATTATAAAGTTGGAGATAAGATACGAGGACTGCGTGGAGTTGTTGAAACTACTAGCCCATTGCTGCTGTTGCCTATAAGTGGAATAACAGATTTAGGAATAAAAGTATCTTCAGATAATCCGATAACTCCTATAAAGGTGACCTTGAAGGAATTGGCTGATAATCCGGATACTTATGAATCCCGTTTGATAGAAATAGAAAATATAACAGTTGATAATTGGGTTACAGGTGCTAAATTTGAAACGGATGCAAGTAAACGTCCGGAAATTAGTGATGGTACAGGCAATGCACAGATTTGGGTACTTTCGGATATGGATTTTGTAGGTATGGATATTCCTTTTATGATAAAGAACCTGATAGGTGTGTCTACTTTGAATACAGGTAAACTCATCGCTCCTCGTTCAAGTGCTGATATCATAGCAGATACGGAATCTAAACTGGAAATAACTCCGGATGTTACTAAGTTTGATAGACAAAAGACTAATATTAATGAGGCTGTCGAGTTAGGACGATTGACAGTCGTTGCCAATCAAATAACCGGTCCTGTTGTTATTGAAGTTACCGGGACAGATAAGGCTTATTTCCAAACTTCTGTATCAGAGATTCCTGCGGGTAGCAGCAAAACGGAAGTTATTGTGACTTACAATTCTTCTGTTGTGGCTTTACATCAAAATGCACGCTTAACAATTACTTGCGATGCAATGAGTGGTTTCTATAAAGCCATTAATCTATCGGGAGTAGCGATTGATCCGGCAAATCCTCCGACATTGACAGTGAACTCTTCCGGATTAGTGGATTATTCTGTGGAGGCGGAGAAAACACAGGAACAAACAATTACGTTTACAACTACAGGTTTACCTGACTATCTAAACGTGGCAGTAATGCATGATGAAGGAAGTGGTGATTCATTTAGAATATCCAGCTCGCAGTTCCCTAAAGTGAATACAAACCAGAATTTGGTAATAACGTTTGCCCCGAAAGTGGCAGGTACTTTTGTTGATCGTATTAAGTTCTCATCTATAGAGATGGAAGATTTCTATTTAACTGTCAAGGGTGTAGCTACTCCAAGTACGGTTATACCGGAAAAGGAAGGTGATGAATTACCATTGGACGTTTCTAATCCTCGTATATTGTTGAATGAACATTTTGATAATGTAACAGATAATAAACCGTTGAAGATAGACGGATGGAAGAATCTGGCACAGGCAGGTTTGCGCGCATGGTGGGGATATGAACATAAAAATGAGTCCGGAGACGTTGTTGAAAGGAGTGCAAAGGTCACAGCTTATGATATGAATGCGACGGAGGCAAAATCACATGATATGCTATTGGTAACTCCTGCGCTTGATTATAAGAATGCTGCTTCTAAGATGTTTACTTTCCGTGTGATGGGAACAAATCTGTTTGAAGGGCAACCGGCTACTTTAGAGTTGTGCTATTTGGATATGAAAGACGGAAAACTTTATATTAATCCGCAAGCAGGTGTTGAGATGCCGAGCATTGCCGATGAAAATGGAGAATGGTATGAATATCATATTGATTTGGCAGAAGCAGAAGGTTTCCATGATGTATTCTTTATGGGATTCCGATTTAAAGGAGTTGAAAAAGAATCTTCAGCTATCTATTATATAGATGATGTAAGTTACGGACGTACAGATTTGCCGACTATGACTTCTTCTGCAAAATCCGTTTCATTTACGGCTAAGGTGAACGTCGAATCTACTTCGGATAATATTACGATTACGGCAAAGAACCTGACAGAACCGATTAAGCTGGTGTTGGATGGTGCTAATCCTAGTAAGTTTAAACTTTCCACAGCTGAATTGCCTGCAACGGGCGGCTCGTTTAACTTTACTTTTGCTTCTGATCAGCTTGGAGTACATGACGCTTATATAAAAGTTTCGTCACGTGGTGCAGCAGATTTGTTTATTCCTCTTTCGGTTAATAATACAGAAACTGGTTCCGGAATAGATCAGATCTTAGCAGGAGAGGATGCCGAAGTATTTGTTTATGACTTTACCGGACGTGTAATTATGCATAAAACGGAAGTCAACAGTCAAGATGAAGTAATTAAGAATTTGAATTCCGGGAATTATATTATCAAGGCGATTAGTAATGCCGGTAGCAAATCATTTAAGGTGATAATTCCTTAAAAGAGGTTTGAAACTATTTGATTATAGGGCTGCTCGTTGAGTGGCCCTATTTTTTTTGAGAAGTCTTTAAGCGTTTTGTGGTTACGAACTGTACGGGCAAAAAAAAGGAGTCACGCCTGACTCCAACCTTTGTTAACCTTAAATCTAATACTATGAAAAAAATCACATTGCAAATGTATGGCTTTTGAGTATTCACTCCAAATGTTTCTGCTTTTCTATGCTTTCTTTTAATATTATTTCACTAAAACATATCGTTTCCGTGCACGGATTATCTTTTTGTATGTGTTTAATTCAAAATAATCACATAAAGACACTTCGTCTATACAGTAGTAGTAATAGGTTTCTTAAACGGGAATATCAGTTTTTATACATTACAAAATAGAAAATACACATTTATTGTCGTGGAAAGCTATTCCTTTGTTCCAATTTAATTAATAAAACAATAGATAGTATGAAAAACAAAATTCTTCTGGCATTCGCTTGGTTGCTCATTGCTTCTTGGGCGTATGCAGATAAAGTAACAACCCCGGAAAAAGGACAGGACTATTTCTTTGATTTGACGGACGGAAGTATTGTGCCGACTGACACAGACGGTAAATCCAACATTGATTATGGTATTTTTAGAATCTTGGTGGGTACTCAGAATGCTTATGGTTATAACGGTGCTCAACATGGCTCTATATTTAAGCAAGGTAATATTATTGAGATAGATGTTGCCGGTGATGTTAATCTCCAGATTGCAGGATGCCAATATAGTAATGGACAAGTTTCTGTTTCTGACGCATCCGGTGCCTCTTTGGGTACAAAAGAATCCAAAACAGAAAAATGTTATCATCAGGATAATAGTAACATCTTGGAGTTTAGTTACTCCGGTGCTGCTACTACTTTGAAGATAGAATTTGGAACGAAAGAAACTTATGTTCCTAATATCGCTGTAAAGGCCATAATTACCGAAGAATCGAACGGATTAACCGACGTTTGGGATTTTGGAGCCGATCAATTGGACGATACGAAGTACAATAACCAGTTGACGGTAAAGCTTATCAATGGATGGTATGATCCGACTATCGAAGTTGGAAGTTCAGGAAATAACTTTCCTTCCGGTTTTACTGCCGGTATTTTAAGTTGGACGGGTGGTTCGAATGACAGACTTCGTACAGCCAACACAAATTTGACTCGTTACGATGATAGGCAAGCGGTTACAATAGAAGGCGAAACGCTGAATGGATATTTATATGTAAATGGTGCTGCCCAAGTAGGCAGATTCTTGGGCCTGAATCTGAATGAGGATGATGAGGTGTTGCTTTATTGTAATTCCCAAAATGGTAACGGCAAACTTAATTTCGTTTACACGAATGATCCTGATAAACAAACTGATTTTGCTTCAGCTTCGTCCAATGGTTCGTTAGTGAAGTTTGTGGCTAAGTTTAAAGGAACATATAAGATTTTCGACAGTGAAGATAAGCCTTCTTATTTTCGTGTTTTGAGAAAGCCGGTTGTCTATGCAAAGGTACATGGACCTGTTCAGGCAGAAGTTGCTCTGCCGGAAGGCTACGGTGTTCAGTTTACGAATGAAGCGGGAAAGACTTGGGATGCCACTGTCAATAACGGAAATTATGAGGTTAAACTTCCAATGGGATATACCTATAAAATAAGCCTTTCCAATGCAAACGGTTATATTATTGATAATGTGACTACTGTTGAGGTAAATATGGATGATTTGTCGCATGATGTACACGTAACTAAACTTGAGTTATATACGGTTACAGGAAATATTACGGGATTAGATGCCGTGATAGGTAAATTAGCCCTTGTTTATACTCCGGCTACAACAAAAATTTATGTTCCGGAACCTAGTGTCGATTTCACGAACAAGACTTATACAGTGCAGTTGGAACCGAATTGTGAATATACAATCTCTGCAGAGGGAGTGAGTGACTATCAATTGACAGATGATAAAATAACGATTACCGGAGATATGTCAAAGGATATTCTCTTCCAAGCTAAACCTACCTATACCGTGACGCTTAATGCAGAAGGTCTGACTTCGGAACAAACAGTTAAGATGAGTGTGACTTTTACCAATCTGAATGAGGAAGGATACAGTTATTCTTTTGCTTCTCTTTCGGATATTAAACTGAGAGGCGGTGTATATTCTGTTGCGGTATCCGGTTTGGATGAATATCCTCTGCAACAGGCTTTGACTTCCAATCTAAAAGTAGAAGGAAGGGCGGTAGAAAAGAGTATTGCCTTTGAGCCTGTGTCTGTTTGGTCATTTGATGATCAGGTGATTGCTAATGGAGCAACGGCTTACAAAGGCTTGGCATTTACCGGAAGCATAAAGAATGAGATAGCAAAAGGGCACTTGCTGGCACCTAGTGGAGCTACGATCGCTGTTCCGGTAGAAAAAGGAAGTAAGGTCACTATTACCTATTATTATGCTGCCAACTTTACGATTAACGGAGGCGAAGAGATTAAAACAACCACTTCTGCGGGTAGTACCAGCAAATTTGAGTCTGTAGAGTACACTTATACAGGAGAGGGGAGTGGTGTTGTGACTCTTGCTTTTGGTGATGCTTATAGCAAAGCTGATGGTTCCGGAAGTGTGCAGCCTACTTATCTTACGGAGATTAGAGTTTCTAAAGTAATCCCTTATACAGAAACAATATATGTGGGTACAGATAAGGAATATACTACAATCAATGCTGCATTGGAAGCTGTAAGATGCATGACTCGTCCTAACAATGAACGGGTGAAGATTATGATCGAACCGGGGAATTATGAAGAAATGTTAGTGGTCGATATTCCTAATGTCTCTTTGATTAATGCTGCTGTAAAACCAAGCATTGCATTGAAGAACAAAGGAGTTGATATAGATGAAAGTGCCGTTCGTATCACTTCTTATTATGGTCATGGATATAGCTATTATAGTATGGCCGGTAATCAGCAGTGGAACGAGGAAACCTTGAAAGTAAATAAAGAGAATGGCTATTTGTCTTACGTAAATACCGGAAGCGGTACGACTAATAATTCTTATTGGAATGCAACCGTTGTAGTGACTGCTGATGGTTTTGAAGCAGAGAACATTATCTTTGAGAACTCTTATAACCAATATATATCCAAGAAAGAATCTGAAGATGTCGTTGTGGAATGGGTGACCGGAGGTAAGGGTACACGTCCGACACAAGTGGGCAGTACGGCAGTACAGGATAAGAGCTTTGTAGAACGTGCGGCCGCCATTGCAATAGCAAATAATACGGATAAGGTTATTCTTAATAAATGCCGGGTTGTTGGTCGTCAAGACTCTTTCTATGGTGGTACGAATGTAAGAGCCGCTATTTATAAAGGAGTGATGATGGGTGGAACCGATTATATCTTTGGCGGTATGACGGCTGTGTTCTATAAGAGTGAACTGGCGATGAATACGAGCGAAAACAACAATGATGTCTCTTATATCACGGCAGCACAGCAGAGTAGCGGAAGAGGTTATCTGATGTATGAGTGTAAAGTTACATCTGCCGAACCGGAAATAGAAACCGCTTCTGCTTATCGTTCCAAACCGGGATATTTCGGAAGACCATGGCAAGCCAATACGGCAGAGGTAGTATTCTACAATACCACGATAGGAACAAGCAATAATCCGGATTATAATGGACAATCATTAATTAAGCCGGAAGGATGGAACAACAGTTTGGGCGGTACGTCTCCTCTTTGTTACGAGTATGGAACAGTCGAAGAGGCCGAAGATGCTGTTTCTGCACGTGCTGATTGGTCTACTGTGTTGACAGAACCGGTTCTTTCCGACGGTACGACCATTACAACGCTCAACTTCACAAAGGGAAATGATGGTTGGGATCCTATTCCTGCGCTTATAGAGCAAGATGCTACCGGGATTTGTAAGCAGGTGCTTTCTGACAATTCTTTGGTTATATCTACAGACGGAGTAAATGTTTATGTGAATGGTGTTCGCGGCCAAGCTATTATCAGTGTCTATGGAATGGACGGAGCTTTGGTTAAGACATTGCGTGTGGATGAGGATGCTTGTTTACAACTCGGTGCTGGTTTTTGGATTGTAAAAGCCGGAAATGAAGAGGGTATTAAATCAACTAAGGTTGTGATTAGATAAACGGGGCTAATACGTATATCTCTCGCTTCGGGCGGAGTTATCTTCCGGCTCAAGGACGGTAACTGTTGCCCGGTGTAAAACTTCCTCTTTCACAATATATGAAAGACATCTTTCGCATATTGTGAAAGAGGATTTGCACAACTGTGAAAGACTTGTTGCATATTATATGAGAGAGGCAGTTATTTGAAACAAACGAGCTAGTTTGTCAGGAAGCGATAGCTAATTCGGTAAGCCTTTTGGATAGTGGAATATGGTTTGAATAAGTAAACTTATAAAATAAAAGAAAGGTGGATTCTACGATAAGAACCCACCTTCTTTATTTATATCAAAGGACTATTAATCTTTTAATTTAGCTTTGATGAATTCGCGGTTTAAACGAGCGATGTTGCTGATAGAAACACACTTCGGACATTCTGCTTCGCAAGCTCTTGTGTTAGTACAGTTACCGAAACCAAGTTCGTCCATCTTTGCAAGCATAGCCTTTGCACGGCGTGCGCTTTCTACTTTTCCTTGAGGAAGAAGAGCCAGCTGGCTAACCTTTGCAGAAACAAATAGCATTGCAGAGCCATTCTTACAAGCTGCTACGCAAGCACCGCAACCAATACAAGCGGCAGCGTCCATTGCTTCATCAGCTATTGGCTTGGGAATAGCGATAGAGTTTGCATCAGGAATACCTCCGGTATTGATAGATACATAACCTCCGGCTTGTTGGATCTTATCGAATGCATTACGGTCTACCATCAAGTCACGGATGACAGGGAAACCGGCAGAACGCCATGGTTCAACTGTAATCGTATCTCCGTCTTTGAAACGGCGTATGTAAAGTTGACAGGTTGTAGCGCCTGTTGCCGGTCCGTGTGGATGTCCGTTCACATAAAGAGAACACATACCACAGATACCTTCGCGGCAATCGTGATCAAATACGATAGGTTCTTTACCTTCGTTGATAAGCTGTTCGTTTAAGATATCCAGCGTTTCAAGGAATGAAGTATCGCCCGGAATATCTTTCATTTGGTATGTTTCAAAAGCACCTTTTTCTTTCGGGCCTCTCTGACGCCATACTTTAAGCGTGAAACTTATATTTTTATCCATTGTCTGCTCTGTTTATTAAGATTTGTAATTACGTGTTTGAACTTTGGTGAATTCATAGTTCAAGTCTTCCTTAATTAATTCCGGTTTGGAATCTTCGCCGGTATATTTCCAACAAGCTACATAAGAGTAGTTGGCATCATCACGAAGAGCTTCGCCTTCCGGAGTTTGGTATTCTTCACGGAAGTGTCCGCCACAAGATTCGTTACGGTTCAAACCGTCATAAGCCATTAGCTCACCGATTTCAATGAAATCTGCAAGACGAAGAGCCTTTTCAAGTTCAACATTTAGTGTGTTAGCTTCACCCGGTATGCGAACATCGCTCCAGAATTCTTTTTTAACCTCTTTCAGTTGTACTAAAGCTGTTTCCAAAGATTCCTTTGTACGTCCCATACCAACGAAGTCCCACATAATGTGTCCGAGCTTTTTATGGATAGAGTCAACAGAATGTTTACCCTTGATACTCATCAAACGGGCAATCTTATCATTAACGGCCTTTTCTGCCTCTGCAAATTCAGGAAGATCGGTTGAGAAACGTGGAACCTGAATCTGGTCGGCAAGATAGTTTTGTATAGTATAAGGTAATACGAAATATCCGTCTGCCAAACCTTGCATCAACGCAGATGCTCCTAAACGGTTAGCACCGTGATCGGAGAAGTTTGCTTCACCGATAGCAAACAGTCCGGGGATGGAAGTCATCAGTTCATAGTCAACCCAAATACCACCCATTGTGTAGTGGATAGCAGGGAATATCATCATCGGAGTCTTATAAGGGTTCTCGTCCGTAATTTCTTCATACATATCGAAGAGGTTACCGTAACGTGCTCTTACCACATCTTCACCCAAACGACCGATAGCCTCTGAGAAGTCAAGATAAACAGCAAGACCTGTGTTGTTCACGCCATATCCTTTATCGCAACGTTCTTTAGCCGCACGGGAAGCAACGTCACGAGGAACCAAGTTACCGAATGCCGGATAGCGACGTTCCAAGTAATAATCACGGTCTTCTTCCTTAATCTCTGTCGGTTTAAGTTTACCAGCTTGCAATGCTTTGGCATCTTCCAGTTTCTTTGGAACCCAGATGCGTCCGTCATTACGAAGAGATTCGGACATCAACGTCAATTTAGACTGCTTGTCGCCGTGTACAGGAATACAAGTCGGGTGAATCTGCGCGAAACATGGGTTGGCAAAGTAAGCACCTTTGCGGTAGCATTGCATAGCAGCAGAGCCGTTACAGCCCATAGCGTTGGTTGACAGGAAGAAAGTATTTCCATAACCACCGGTACCGATAACCACTGCATGAGCAGAGAAGCGTTCGATATTGCCGGTTACAAGGTTACGGGCGATAATACCGCGTGCACGTCCTTCGATGATAACCACGTCGAGCATTTCATAGCGAGTGAATAACTTAACGTTGCCCAATTGTACTTGGCGGCTCAATGCTGAGTATGCTCCAAGAAGTAACTGCTGTCCGGTTTGACCGCGGGCGTAGAATGTACGTGATACCTGAGCACCACCGAAAGAACGGTTGTCAAGTAAGCCACCGTATTCGCGAGCGAAGGGAACACCTTGTGCAACGCATTGGTCAATGATAGCATTGGAAACCTCAGCCAAACGATAAACGTTTGCTTCGCGTGCACGGTAGTCACCACCTTTAATTGTATCGTAGAAAAGACGGTAAACAGAGTCACCATCATTAGGATAATTCTTTGCGGCATTGATACCTCCTTGTGCTGCGATGGAGTGAGCACGGCGGGGAGAATCTTGAATGCAGAAGTTTAACACTTTGAAACCCAGTGCGCCAAGTGAAGCGGCAGCAGATGCACCTGCAAGACCGGTACCAACAACGATAATGTCCAGACGGCGTTTGTTTGCCGGGTTAACGAGCTTTTGATGAGCTTTATAGTTTGTCCATTTCTCAGCCAACGGGCCTTCAGGAATCTTTGAATCTATCTTAGTCATAATATGATTTACTATTTAATGATTTACAATTGACAATTAGCATGCGCCTCCGCACATCAGAGATTTAGCGAAGAAAACAACAACGACTAAAGCGAATCCGAGAATGAGAAGTGTTGAGTAGATGTTAGAAATACATTTCCAACGTTCGAACCAAACCTTATTGCTCCAGCCTAATGTCTGCAATGCACTCCAGAAGCCGTGAGTAAGATGGAACCAGATGGCTGCAAACCATACTAAATAAATGATAACATAAACAGGGCAGCTAAATGTTTCACGGATGAATGCTGCTCCGTCTGTCGGTGCTATGCCACCATTGGCAAATGCATCGTGGATACCCATAATCTCTGAGAATTGCATCTTGTACCAGAAATTGTAAAAGTGTAAAGCCAAACCGGCAATAACGATGATACCCAGTACGAGCATGTTTTGAGAAGCCCATTCTACACTTTTCGGTTTTTCTACAACAGCATATCGTTCGCTACCGCGGGCGTTTCTGTTTTGCATAGTCAACCAGAATGCGTAGATGATGTGAATGACAAATAGAGCGGCAAGGCCCAATGTAGCAACCAGTGCGTACCAGTTGGCTCCAAGGAACTCGCAAACCATGTTGTAGCCTTCTTCTGAGAAGATTGCCACAAGGTTCATCGCCATGTGAAACGTCAGAAACAGGATAAGTGCGATACCAGTGATACTCATCACCACTTTCCTTCCTACAGATGAATTACTTAACCACATAAATGATTGAATTTAAATTATTTAATTGTTAGAACTAAAGTTTCTTGCTATTATTCCTGCAAAAGTAAAGCAAATCCATTTATTAAACAAGGAATTACGGAAATAATTCTTTAATTGTTACAGGGGTATAAAAAAAGCCAATCAGTGCGATTGGCTTTCTTCGTGTGAGTTTATAAAATAGATCTTATTCGACAGGAAAATCATTCGGATTAGTTCCATCTATCCATTGTCCAACTGTAGCTGAGGCCTCAATCTTTACTTTGCTTAGTACTAATGTAATGGTATATACTTTTCCTTCCTCGAATTTAGTTTCGGAAGCATTTGGGGTAATTGCTATATCTTTTTCAGTATATCCATCGGCTGTGATTTTAACAGATAAAGAAGATAGGTTGGGTTCAAGCATAATTCCTTCACTGGCAGTTGCACTTGTTGTTGCATTAGTCATAGCTTTTATTGTATTGATTGGAGTAGCAAAGTTTGTTATTGCGCCATCTGCAATTGCCATATCGAAGGTTGTATTTGCATTGTTTATAGAGACATTAACGTTCGTAACTTCTTCAGTTACAGTTGTACCGTCTATTTTTACAATGAATTTAAACTGTGTAAGTTTATGATTAAATGCCATTGCAGGCATTGCAACTGTTTTACTACCGCTAACTGGTGCGGCATAAATAACATCATTTGAACCATCGATTGTCATTGACAACTTGCCGGCTGCTATTGAGGTAGCTGCAGGGTAATAACCTACTATATTTGCATTGCTTCCATCAGTTGGATAGTATTGTTCAAATTCAGTAATTTTTCCATCTGTTCCTATATTTCCGGTAAAAGATGCGGCGGTTGCTGTTGTCCAATCGGTTGTTGCTCCATCCACTCTGATAAATTGAACGCCAATGAGTTCAGCTGTTAATTTCCCAGCAGCGTCACTTTCGATGGCGGCTCTTGTTTGTACTAAACCTGCATTTAATTTAATTGCCACAAGTTCGTTACTTTGAATGTCTTGAATTTCTTCGTTGTTGCAAGATGCTAATGCTAATAGAGCAAATACCGGTAATAATAACTTTTTCATAATATTAAATATTAGTTGATTAATTAATTGCTGCAAATATATAGGCAAAAACATTTGATAACGTTATTAAAATTAACCAAAAAGTTGCAATAATCAGCGATGGAGATAAAAAAGTGCAAGTTTTTCTTTTTTATCTCTGTTTTTGGGCTGGAAATGACTTGAAAAAGAGTCGGTTCTTATATTTTTTTGATCTCTTGTCTTTGCTTGCGGATAGTACGCGGCGAGCTTCCGAAACAAGTCTTGCAGAAATTGGAGAAATGCGGTAGAGAGTCAAAACCGTATTTGCTGCTGATCTCACTGATGGTAAGTCCGGTTTGCAGCAAATCTTCCATAATACCATTCCGTTTTTGTCTCAATATCCACTCATAAGCGGGTTCATTGAACAGGTTTTTGAACATTCTTCGGAACGTAGTGATGCTATAACCTCCCAGATGTGCCAGTTCTTCTACTGTTTTTACCTTATTATAGTTTTGCATAACAAAGTAGTGAAGGCTATTTGTATATGCGGATATAGGAGCATATAAAGTATATAAATCCTGCAAAGAGTAATAGCAGTTTAAGATGAAGTTGAGCTCTTTCTGTTTGATGTCAAAAAAGTCTTTGCATATCATCTGATCGGCTATATAGAGTTTCATACCTTCCAAGTATTGTGTCAGGGCAGGAACCATTTTTAACGGAGAATAGATTAACGGAGCCTCGGCGTTCTCGATCGCTTTTTTATATCTGGTTTCGCATATATAATGAGGTTCATTAAATCTGTAGATGATAACCTCTACATCAGTCATGGCGAGCATTTCAATCTTGGAACCGATAGCTTGCAATATAAAGTGGTTTTCGTAGATAGTAGTACCTGCATACTCCTTACTATTTACCAGCAATGTTCCTTTCGTAAGAAATATCATGTAGTTTTGTTCACATTTGTTGGCAGGTACATGCTGTCCTTTTGTCCATGAAAGTAGAGTTATTACATTTTCACAAGACTTGGGGCATTCGTCGCAATGTGTTTTTATTTTGCAAGATACTTGATCTGTCATTTCAAAAGAGTGAATATTGGTTTGCAAATATACAAATAATTCATTGTTGATGTTGATAATCTGCTTCTTTTAATAGAAAAACGACTATCTTTGCCATAAATTATTTGAAAAAGGAATGAAAAGAATATTTTCTTGCTGTCTGCTGCTGTGTCTGGCCATTAATTTCTCTGCTCAGAATTGTGACATTAATGTCTTAAAGAAAATTAATGGATTGGACGGAGGCTTTGTTCGGGGATATAGTAAGGCATTCTCTAAATCTGCTCCTTACGTAAGTGTAGGAGTACCCGTTGCCTTGGGTATTTACGGATTGATAAGTAAAGACCGAAAAACGTTGAAAGATGCTATATATGTAGGTACGAGTGTGATAGAAGCTGCCGTCATATCGTATGGAGTGAAATATGCGGTTGACCGTCGTCGCCCTTTTGATCGTTATCCTGACCAAATTGTGCAAAGGGACTTTCCTTCTAGTGCTTCATTTCCGTCGGCACATACAGCGGCTGCTTTCTCTCTGGCTACTTCGCTTAGTATCAGATATCCTAAGTGGTATGTCATTGCTCCTTCCGCCTTTTGGGCTTGTTCGGTTAGTTTTGCCCGTATGAACCAAGGAGTGCATTATCCGTCGGATGTTTTGGGAGGAGCTGTTATTGGTGCCGGTTGTGCAGTAGCCAATATCTATGTAAACAAGTGGTTGAGCCGTTTGATTTTTCCGAAAGAAAAGCCGGCGCTCGTAGCCTATTAATTTAGTAAGATATATAACTTTGGTAAGTTATCTTTATTATGTAATGACATTTATATTATAAGAAAGAATGAGGTGTTTATTTATATTCTTTTTCTGCTTGCAAGGTCTGTTTTGCTCATTGATGAGAGCAACTGAAGTTCCGGATAGCTTATTGACCTTTGAACGATTAAGAGAAATGAGTATCTCTGATCCCAGAGGGGCTTTAACTCTGGTTGATAAAGTTGAGCAGGAAAAACGGTTGAGTGATTTTGATATAAATACATTGCGGCAGGTTTCGTATGACGGATTAAAAATGAACCGTTTGGCATTGAAGTATGCGAAACAGGTTTTGGAATCAGAAGAAGTAGAGTCGAATCCGGAAAGAGGGCTTGATGCCTATATGCAAATTGCCATCTACTCGGTCTCTTTGAGTAACTATGAAGAAGCGATAAATTTTGCAGTGAAAGGAGGGGAAATAGCGCATAAATATCGGAATCTTTCCGTAGAAGCCAATCTTTTTTCGGTGATAGGAGACGTTAAAAAGCAAATGGGGCTTTTAGATGATAGTTATCTTTATTATCAAAAGGCAATAGACTTATTGAAAGGGAGTAACAATCCCCGTGAGTTATCCATGCTTTCTTATTTCTATGGGACCTTAATGACGGCTTATATGGATAATCATTTATTGGAAAAAGCCATCGAAATAGGAGAGATACGGAGGGAATTAATAGCTCGTCTTGCCGGAATGGAAGGTCCGCCGGAAAGTTATATTGATCGTCAGTATGGTTATCTGTATAGCAAGATGGCTTATGCATATATATTGGCTGGTGATAAGAAATCGGCAGAAAGTTACTTCCTACGCTTTTTGCAAACGAATTTTGCAATGACCAATGAAGGCAGGACGGAAGCTAATCCTTATCTGTTAAAAGTGGGAAGAAACTCGGATGTTTTGTCCAATAATAAGGAGTTGGAGCGGACTCTTGTTGTCGATGGTGATACGTTGAATGAGCAATTCCTTATTCTTTTGAAAGAAAACAGGGATGCTTATCAGGGCATGGGAAATTATCGGATGGCTTTTGGTACTCAAAAGCGGATAAGCGATATAGCGGATAGCATTTATGTGAGCACAAAGAATTGTGAGGCGTTGGAGATGGCGACTATTTATGAAACAAATGAGAAAGATATGCAGTTGCAGGAGCAAGGTGCAAATTTGAGAATACGTAAAATCGTTTTAGTTTCCATGTCCATTGTTATATTATTATTGATCTTACTTCTGTGGCGTATGTACATCCATACGCGCGTTGTACATGGGAAAAACTTAGTATTGGCAAAGAATGTTGACGAACTGCTTGACTCTCAGCAGAAACTCCAAATAGAAAGAAAACGTAATATTGAGCTTCTTCAACAATTAGAGCAAGATGCTGATAGTTCGGGAAAAGATGCTGCCTGCGATTTATGTGACGACAGGGTTTCTGATAATCAACGTCTGTTTAATGAACTGAATCAGTTGATCTTAGATGAGAAATTGTATTTGAATTCAACTCTTTCCAGAGACGACTTGGCACAATTGATCCATGTTAATAAAAATCGTTTTGCCGAAATTATTCAGGAGAGTACGGGAACTAGATTAAATGAATATCTTAACGGATTCCGTATAGAACACGCTATTTATTTGATGAAACAGTTTGATAACTATACACTTCAGGCAATAGCGGTAGCTTCCGGCTTTTCTAATATGAGTACCTTCCATAGTCTGTTTAAGAAGAAAATCGGTATGACCCCTTCCCAATATTGGGACATCTTGAAACAAGGGCAAGTTTAGGCTTTTCCCATTCTATTCATTCGTTTTATTCTGATGAAGATACGGTCGATTGATTACAAACGATAGGAGTTTGTTGGCAATCGACCGTATCTTTATTTACAATCGTCCTTATGATTTTTCTAATCAACCTGATGAATTTAAAAAACGCCTTGATGTTTGTAAAAACTATAAAGGTCGTTTTGTAAATCACTCAAGGGAGCGTCATCTGACACTTAAGGGAGCGATAGCTTACATCTACCGGAGCGTAAGCCAACGCTCCCTTAGGCGTTTTAGCTTGCTTATTTTACCGATTTAGCTGTTATTTAATTTACTTAGACTTGCCTTCACCTTATCACTGTTTGCTCTTATATTATTGATTACTATTTAATTAAAGTGAAGGCACTATCTTTTTGAACTGCACCCTAAAAGTTGGAATTGATTTAATTCCGATATGAATAATAATCTGTGGCAATATAATTCATTATCTTTGCTTCCTAGTTATAATAATGAAAGAATGAAACTGACTTTTTATCCATACAATTTGCAATTACAGCATGTATTTACTGTAGCTTCCTGTTCCCGTTCTTTCACACCAGGGGTACAGGTAGAGGTTGAATATGAGGGTGTTATAGGGTATGGTGAGGCATCCATGCCACCATATCTTGGGGAGAGTGTAGAGTCTGTGATGGCTTTTTTGCAAAAAGTAGATTTGAATCGTTTTAATGATCCCTTTCAATTAGAAGATATATTGACTTATGTAGATGGAATCATGGCGGGGAATACAGCGGCAAAAGCTTCCGTAGATATTGCCCTTCATGATCTGGTTGGCAAACTGCTGGGCGTTCCATGGTATAAAATTTGGGGGTTGGATAAAGAGAAAGCTCCTTCTACTACTTATACGATAGGGATCGATACGGCAGAAATTGTCAAGGAAAAGACTTTGGAAGTTGCCGGACGTTTCAATATATTGAAGGTAAAGCTGGGACGGGATAATGATAGGGAAATAATCAATGCGATTCGCTCTGTTTCTTCTTTACCTGTTGCTGTAGATGCTAATCAGGGTTGGACGGATAAATACAAGGCGTTGGACATGATACAATGGCTGAAAGAACAGGGAGTGGTAATGGTAGAGCAACCGATGCCGAAGGCGCAATTGGATGATATTGCATGGATAACCGAGCAAAGTCCTCTTCCTGTCTTTGCTGATGAATCCCTGCAACGTCTCGCGGATGTGGAGCGTTTGAAAGGTGTTTTCTCCGGCATAAATATAAAGCTGATGAAGTGTACAGGTATGCGTGAAGCGTGGAAAATGCTTACTGTGGCCCGTACATTGGGTATGAAAGTGATGATTGGCTGCATGACCGAAACGTCCTGTGCTGTTTCTGCTGCTGCTCAATTATCTCCGGCTGTAGATTTTGCTGATTTGGATGGTAATCTGCTCATATCTAATGATTTGTTTGATGGGATGAAAGTTGTAAGAGGGAAGATCACTTTAAATAATCTTCCCGGTATCGGGATAAGGAAAATCCAATAAGACGACCGTTAAATATCAGCTAGAATCGTTGTAAAAACTCTGTTAGATTGGCGTCTCTGCTTAATCCGAGTTTTTTTCTTAATCGGTAACGGGCTGTTTCAACGCTTCGAACGGACATATTCAATAAAGGTGCTATATCTTTGGAACTCAGGTCCATTTTTAAATATGCGCATAGTTTCTTGTCATTCGTATTGAGCAATGGATATTGTTCGCCAAGACGTTTGAGGTAGTTCTCGTAGACAATATCGAAATTCTGCTCAAAACGTTTCCAATCACTGTCGTGAGCGATATTTTGCCTGATATTATCCAGTATTAACTGAAGTTTTTTATAGGCAACGGTTATTCCTTCTTCTTTTTTTATTTCTTCGGATATTGCATTAATATCATTTCCTATTTCAGAAAGAATCTCATTTTTACGGATAAGATTCATGGTCGAATCCGCTAACTCCTGTGACTTGTGTTTCAAATCATATTCCAGTTGTTGGTTTTTTAATTCGACTATTTCCTTCTCTTTTTCTTTTGCTTGTGCCAGGAAGTGTTCTTTTTGCTCCTTTAATTGTTTTTCTTTTTCCCGTTTAATTTTTAGGGCAGCGCTTTGTGATTTTTTGTTTATGTAGAATACCAATGTATAGATTAGTAAGGTTAAGATAATTACATAGATTGCATAAGCCAGATTACTTTCATACCAAGGAGGTAATATTGTGAATCTGAATGATGTTTCGCTGATACTGCCGTCTATTTTATTATATCCTTTCACATGGAAAGTGTAATCTCCTTTCTTTAGTTTTGTATATTCTTTTATATTCAGAGAAGAATAGATGCTCCATTGTGTGTCATAATTTTTAAGATAATAACTATATTCTACAGCCAGCTTATCCTGATATTCCGGTAAAACAAACTCGAAGCGCAGTGAATTTAAATTATACGGAATTTTAATTGCTTTTACAGCCTCCGTACTTTCACTTTTTGAATAAAGTAGGGTGTCATTCTTATTTATAGAAAATAGACTGCGAATGAAGATATTGGATTTCTTGTCGGAATAGTAAGGTTTTCCTATGTCTATATAGGCAAATCCATCTTCTGTTCCCACGAGAACCTTATTGCGACTGATAAAGTTGAAGTGCTCAAATCCGAGCATTAATTTATCTAACAGACTTTTGTAGGAGAGAGAGTCCAAAATATAATTACCATCTCCTTGATAGGATGCCATTGCAATAGATGTACCAGATATAGACCATATATCTTTATCCGGTGTCTCAAAGAAGCGAACAGATCTGTAATGTGGAGCGAAAATTTCATTCATTTTAGGATAAGGGACAATATTGTTGTCTTTTTTATTGTATTTATAAAATCCATTTTCCGATGAGAAGAATAATTCATTTTGTATTCGGCAGATGATATTGTTGTGACTGGACGGAAATCCATTGGTGTGGTTATATAGATCGGTATGAACTACTTGAGTAAGTGTCTCGTTCAGCTTTAATCGGTAAATACCTTTCATCCAATGTCCGAACCAGATATCTCCGTTTTCATCTTCTTCATACATGCCTCCGGATTCGGAAAATCCTTTGATATAATGGGAGAATACCCATTTTCCGTCTACTTTCTTTAAAATGTAGAAGCCTTGGTATGAATTAGCTAAAATATATTCCGGATGCTTCTTTAATCTTTTGAATGTCCATGTGGCATGTGCACCGGCAATTCTTTGTGCTTGGTTTCCATTAATGATAAACGCCCCCTGGTCATTTCCGCAAAAGATGGTATTGTCTATCTCTTTTAAAGACCATACCTGACTTTGCATATGCTTAACTAACTCTAGCTGAAATGGGTCTGGTGTGTTTCTAATTGGATAGTCAGTTATGTAAAGTCCTTGATTAGTCCCGAGATATAGGATGTTGTCTTTTATTAATGAGGCATATCCGGAACCATATAAATTGTTCGTACTAAATAAATTTTTGATAGGAGAATTTATCAGAACATAATCAATACCTTTATCCAACCCCAGCCATAGATTGTTATCATTATCAAATTTTATACTGAGCACTGTGTTGTTCTGCAGGCCGGAATAAGTATTAATATAAGTATTGATATTTGTACTAAGATCTTTTACTACAACTCCATTAAGTACAGTCCCGAATGCTATTTTATTGTCTTTGGCTGTAGCACAAAAAACCTGATTCTCTTTTAAGAAATCCGTCAAATCATTCTGATACGCAATAACTTTTTCACCGTCAAACAGGAATAATCCATCTAATGCTGTGGCAAATAATATTTTAGTTCCTTCGTAAGGTAATATCGCTGTTACTTTTTTGTCTTTTAAGATATCGGAATTGGGAA
>OHAE01000468.1_pt1 | contig 36812 bp, 35 predicted proteins | sample 1577061 | NCBI WGS metagenome assembly OHAE01 (sample SAMEA3541535, study PRJEB24748) | human gut metagenome | biome: human gut; feature: human-associated habitat; material: faeces | place: China | collected 2012
TTTCCGATTTCGTAATAACTTCCTCTACCTGAAGCATGTGCATAGAAAGCGGCAGGAGTTGCATGATCCACACTGACGCTGGTAGCTACTCCTACCCGGCATCCGTGTTCTTTAGCCCATGTAGCTACACTGTAAACGGGTGTTTGTAAATCTTTTAATACTCCGATAGCTCCATTTTTTGTTTTGTTTCCTGTAGCAAGTGCTGTACCTGCAGCGGCAGAGTCTGTTACTCCGTTAGTTGCAGAAAAGGTCGTTGCTACGGTTGTGTAGGGGAACTGAGTAAATTGTAAGGGTGTGATACCGATTTTTCCTTCAAGTTCGCCTAAATACAATTCTGTACCTTGTACCTGATTGACTCCCATTCCATCTCCGATGAAATAGAATACGTATTTGGCTTGCTGTGCATTTATCTGACAAAAAGCCAGTAGGAAAAATAGGATAGTGATGGATAATTTTTTCATAAAGCCTTGTGTTGAGTTTATTTTTCCGCGAAAATAAGAAAAATACAGCTTCAAGAATTTTTTTTCATAAAAAGATGTGATAAAAAGGGAAACGTTTTCAGATTCTTTCATTTTAATTATTGAATGATGTTACGTTATTAAAACATTTAGTTATGAAAAAGAAAAATCTATTGGAGGCATATATAGTTTTGTCTCTATTGGCTTCTTGTCAGCAAAAAGAGAATTTGCAAAGTATGGATGATGATTTGAGGTTGAGTTTACAAGCTTCTGTATATTCTTCTTGTGCTTCTAAGGTCATTACAGATGAATCTGGAATTACGACATTTTCAGAGAAAGATGAAATCGGTTTTTTTATGCCAGCAGAGAATGAACCAGTGAAATGGACATTAACTGAGGGGGAATGGGTCGCCGACTTTCCGTTGGCTTGGGAAGATAGAGTTAGTAAATGTTTATTTAATGCTTATTATCCTTATTCTACCGAATCTACGACTCGCGACAATATTCCAATGCCAGATTTGAGTTTGCAGAAAGGAACTCTTACGGGTATAGGTGAATTTGATTTTCTGACAGCTCGTTGTGAGGCCAGTTATGAGGAAACGGATAATGGAACCGTTTCGTTTACAGGTGAATCGTCATTCAGGCATGCATACAGCTTTGTTTCTATAACGATAAAGAAAGATTTGCCAGAAGAAAATGTATTGATCAGCCAGGCTTCTTTTCAGGGAGAAAATTTGTTTAGCCGTAGTACCTATCACTTTGCGGAATCGGAGGCAGAAGATGGTATTTCCTATCTGGAGTCATCTGAAGTGCATGCATTGACCTTGAATTTTGAGGAACCAGCTACCGTCACAGAAGAATCAGGCTATACATTGTTCTTGTTATGTAATCCACAGTCTTTGGTAGAAGATTCAGGATTTTCTATTTCCTATCAGCGTGATGGAGTGTCTTATACGGCATCTACCAACAAATTAGGAAAGCTGTTTGAAGCGGGCAAATATTACCAGTTTGTGTTGAGATTAACGAAAGAAGAATTGAAAGTGGAAGGTTGTGAAGTGTCTGACTGGGTTTCTGAGAAACTTCCGGAAATAGCCATTGAGGAAATTCCGTCATAACTTAGTTGTTAGTGATTGTTTCCGGAGAAATCTTGAATGGGCTTCTCCGGATTTTTTATGTCTGTTTTTATCTCTTGAAATAGATTTGTCATAAATCTCAGAAAAAACATATAACTTTGCACTTTCAAATAAACTAACAGTCAATTTCGTTCATTTAACATAACAATGAAAGCACTTAAAGACCGCATCATTCGTGATGGAAAATGCTTTGAGGGAGGTATCCTTAAAGTGGATAATTTTATTAACCATCAGATGGATCCCATTCTGATGAAGTCAATGGCAGTAGAGTTTGTACGGAGATTCGCCAGTACGAAAATCAATAAGATTCTGACCATAGAGGCCAGCGGTATTGCTCCTGCCATTATGGTTGGCTATCTGTTGGAACTTCCGGTTGTTTTTGCCAAGAAGAAAAAACCGAGTACAATGGAGAATATGCTGACAACTACTGTCTATTCGTTTACGAAAGACCGCACGTACGATGTGTGTGTAAGTAAGGATTATTTATGTCCGGGCGATAAGGTGTTGTTCATTGATGACTTCTTGGCCAATGGCAATGCCGCAAAGGGGATTATTGACCTGGTACAGAAAGCAGAAGCTGAATTAGTGGGGATGGGCTTCCTGATAGAAAAATCATTCCAGCATGGGGGAGACTATTTGAGAGCACAGGGGATTCATGTGGAATCTTTGGCGATAATTGAAAGCTTGGAAAATTGTCAAATTAAAATAAAAGACTAAATCTTTAAATGGAAAAAGAACAACAGCAAACTGCCCAGAGTGCTGGGCTTATTTACGGGTTGAATGACCGTCCGCCTTTAAAAGATTCTATTTTTGCCGCTTTGCAGCATTTGTTGGCAATCTTTGTGGCTATTATTACTCCTCCGCTGATTATTGCAGGAGCATTGAAGTTGGACCTGGAAACCACCGGATTTTTAGTTTCCATGGCTCTTTTTGCATCGGGTATCTCTACATTTATCCAGTGCCGCCGCGTAGGACCGATAGGTTGCGGACTGCTGTGTATTCAGGGAACCAGTTTCTCCTTCATTGGTCCGATTATTTCTGCGGGTTTAACCGGTGGACTGAGTGCTATCTTCGGGGCTTGTATTGTAGCTTCTTCGGTTGAAATGTTAATTAGCCGGGTGTTGAAGTACACACGTAGAGTCATTACCCCTTTAGTATCAGGAATTGTGGTGACACTGATTGGTATGAGTTTGATTAAAGTGGGAATCTCTGCTTGCGGAGGTGGAGCTGCTGCACAGGCAGATGGTACTTTCGGAGCTTTCCGCCATATTGGTTTGGCCGCTTTGGTACTTGTCTTGATTATCTTTTTCAATCGTAGTTCCAACCGTTATTTGCGAATGAGTTCCATTGTCATCGGTCTGGTGGTTGGCTACGTATTGGCATGGGCATTGGGAATGGTTGATTTTTCTGCAGTACAGAGTTATGGTGGTTTCAATATTCCTATTCCTTTCCGTTACGGTATTTCATTTGATATTTCTGCAATTATCGCTTTGGCATTGGTTTATTTGATTACGGCAATCGAAGCGTATGGAGATATTACAGCCAATTCGTTGATTTCTGGGGAGCCGGTAGAAGGGGAAATGTTTGTCAAACGTGCTTCCGGAGGTATCTTGGCCGATGGTTTTAATTCCATGCTGGCCGGATTCTTCAATTCTTTCCCTAACTCTATTTTTGCTCAGAATAACGGTATGATTCAGTTGACTGGAGTAGCCAGCCGCTACGTAGGATACTTCATTGCAGGTTTCCTTATTTTGCTGGGCTTGTTCCCTGCAGTAGGATTGATTTTCTCGTTAATGCCTGAACCGGTGTTAGGTGGAGCAACTCTGTTGATGTTTGGAACAGTGGCTGCAGCAGGAATCCGAATCATTTCTGCACAGAGAATCAACCGTAAGGCTACGCTGGTGATGGCTTTGAGCTTTTCTTTCGGCTTGAGTGTGGAACTTGTACCGGATATTCTTTGTCAGTTGCCGGAAACCGTGCGTAATATATTCTCTTCAGGTATTACAACCGGTGGGCTGACTGCCATCTTGTCTAATCTGCTGATTCAGATAAAAGAATAAAAAACATATTGGATAAAAAGAAGAAAGGCTGCCTCAAGATTTTTGGGACAGCCTTTTTTATGGTTTTAGGATACTGCTTATCGAGAAGCAAACATTGACTGGCTATTAGCCTGACGTGCAGAAATCATACCTTGCAAATCGGGAGATACAGTCACCGGAGTGCCGTCCTGCTGTTTGAAAGTGATAGTTCCGTCTTCATTCATTGTAATCAGTTCAAATGTCTGACCTTCGGCTGAAGCGTTCCATGTATTCTTTTCTTTGTCATAAATCAAGGTAAGTGGCTTGTCTTCTTCACCCTTCTTTGTGATAGTGTAGCCATCTTCATTGGTCTGTACAAGATATTCTCCGCTTTCACCCTTTACGGTTTTTACGCTACCTACATCAGCCAAAGGATTTGAACCAGACCAGAATTCGATAGAGTTCAGTACAATGACGTCTGCCAAATAAGCTACTTCATATACAGGTACGATATGGAATGCAAGAAAGACAATTTCATTCACGAATTTATTGCCAATGTTGTTGTTCCAGTCCTTCAGGCTACTCCATAAACCAAATGAACCGATACATGAGGAGCATATAATGCTGCCGCTCAGAATCAGGCAGGCAGCCGAGAATTTTAGTTTTTTCATACGCAATTTCAATTTGGGGTTAATATTTTATATGTATTGTCGTTTCGTTATTACAATTTGTTACAAAGTTAGAAGTTATTTTGGATTATAAAAGAAAAAGGTAAAAAAATAGTATCTTTGCGCTGTTTTTTGAGAGAAATTAGTGATTAAATAAAAATAGAATGAAAGAAACAATTCAGAAGAGATTGAGCGATTCGAAGACGGCACGCTGGACAGCCTTGTTTATCGTTTCGTTTACCATGATGTGTGGTTATTTTCTGACGGATGTGATGTCACCGTTGGAAAACTTGTTGACAACAAAGGGTCAGGTGGTATATTTTACAGATGATACCTCCATGCCGGCAGACAGTCTGGTGGCCAAAGTGAATTACTTTTCTTCGGAAGAAATGCTTTCAAATCTGTTGCTGACCGCAGAGCAACTTGAGGAAGGAAGTAAGGTACAGTATTATGAAATGCAGAATGGCGTACAGACACAGACGGAAAAGACAATTAGTTCTGTCGCCAGAGGAGAAGGCTGGTCAAGTACAGAATATGGCTTCTTTTCAGGAGCTTATGGCTTGATTAATGTATTCTTGCTGATGCTGTTCTTTGGTGGAGTGATTCTGGATAAAATGGGAATCCGTTTTACCGGAATGATGTCTTCTGGATTGATGTTTATGGGAGCTTTGATTAAGTGGTATGCCCTTTCTTCTGATTTTGGAGATGCACAGCTCTTTGGAATGGATATGCAGGTGGCATTGGCTTCTTTAGGATTTGCAATCTTCGGAATGGGAGCTGAAATCACAGGTATTACAGCGTCTAAAGTTATTGTAAAATGGTTTGCTGGAAAGGAATTGGCGCTTGCCATGGGACTTCAGGTGGCAATGGCTCGTATTGGTACGGCCGTGGCTTTGGCCGTAAGCTTGCCGGTAGCCCGTTGGATGGGTGATGTTTCTTATCCGGTGTTGTTCGGAGCAATTTTATTATGCGTGGGATTTGCTTCATATATGATTTACTGTGTGATGGACCGCAAGGAAGATGCTTCTGCCGCAGCTGTTCGCATGGAAAATGGAGAGGCTGAAGAAGAAGGCTTCAAGCTGTCCGATTTGAAACTGATATTCTGTAGCAAGGGCTTCTGGCTGATTAACCTGCTGTGCCTGATGTTCTATGCCGGTGTGTTCCCTTTTCTGAAGTTTGCGACAAAACTGATGATTTATAAGTACGATGTACCGGAATCTTTTGCCGGATTGATTCCTGCCTTATTGCCGTTTGGAACCATTTTGTTGACACCCGTATTCGGTTCTTTATACGACCGTATCGGTCGCGGCGCTACCTTGATGATTATCGGTTCGGTCATGCTGACAGTCGTTCACGTGCTGTTTGCCCTTCCGGTAATGAACTATTGGTGGTTTGCTGTTATTGTCATGATTGTATTGGGAATTGCGTTTTCTTTGGTACCCAGTGCCATGTGGCCTTCAGTTCCTAAGATTATCCCGATGAAGCAGTTGGGTTCTGCTTATGCCACTATTTTCTATATCCAGAATATCGGATTGACAATGGTACCCTGGCTGATTGGATGGGTTATCGAACATTTTGCTACTTTGCGTAACGAAGCTGGTGTAATTGTTGGCTATGACTATACGGCTCCGATGGTTATTTTTGCAGTGTTTGGTCTGTGTGCCATTCTTATTTCTACATTGCTTCGTGTAGAAGACAGCAAAAAACATTATGGACTGGAAGAAGCCAATATGAAAAAATAACAATAAGTTACGATTGGTGAAGGAGCTGAAGAAGCATGTGTTGTTTCTTCAGCTCCTTTTATTTTATTAATACCTCATAAAAAACGGGTAAACGTGGTATATCTTTTGTCTTGTTGATTTTTTTCCCGTATCTTTGAACTGTATTTGTGGGGGATGCCGAAAATTTTGGCTTGTACAACAAGTAGTTGTTCTTATTTGCCGGCAGGCTCCCGGATACTTATATCTACAAGGAAAATGTTTGACAAAAATTTAGCTATGAATAATACGAAGAAAAAATCACCTATATCATGGGTTCCTACTGCATATTTTGCCATGGGACTTCCTTTTGTCGTACTCAATATGGTTACCGTGTTAATGTTTAAAGGGCTTGAGGTAGATGATAAACTAATCACCTTTTGGACCTCGTTGATTCTTCTACCCTGGACATTGAAACCATTGTGGAGTCCTTTCCTTGAACTTTTCCGAACAAAGAAATTTTTTGTGATTGTCACTCAGTTAATTACGGGAGTTACTTTCGGGCTGGTGGCTTTTGCATTGAACCTGTCCCATTTTTTCAGTATCTCCATTGCGCTGCTGGCCATTGTTGCTTTTAGCGGAGCTACTCACGACATCGCCTGCGACGGAGTATATATGAGTGAGTTGTCCAATGAAGACCAGGCAAAGTTTATTGGCTGGCAGGGAGCCTTTTATAACATAGCAAAGATTCTGGCAACAGGTGGTTTGGTGTACCTGGCTGGGTATTTTATCGAACTGAATGCAGATGCCGGATTGCTGACAGCCAACAAAAGGGCTTGGATGATTATCTTGCTGATTCTTTCCGTAACCATGATTCTTTTGGGAATCTATCATCTGTTTGCTCTGCCCTCTACCCAGTCGGCTTCTTCCAAAAAAACATTACGAAGTAACAAGGAAGTGATGAAGGAACTGGGACAGGTGTTGATGGACTTTTTCCGCAAGACACACATCACTTATTATATCTGCTTCATCATCCTTTACCGTTTTGCAGAAGGATTTGTGATGAAGATTGTGCCGCTGTTCCTGAAAGCAGACCGGGAGATGGGAGGCCTGGGACTCAATGAAAAGGAAATCGGACTTTATTATGGTACGTATGGAGCTGCGGCCTTTGTGTTGGGTTCTTTGCTGGCAGGATATTATATTGCCCGTAGGGGATTGAAAAAAACGATTTTCTCGTTGTGCTGTATCTTCAACCTTCCTTTTATGGTGTATGCCTTGTTTGCTTACTTCCAGCCGGAGAGTGGTTGGATAATATGCAGTGGTATTGTTTTTGAGTATTTCGGATATGGTTTCGGCTTTGTCGGACTTTCTTTGTTTATGATGCAGCAGGTGGCTCCCGGCAAACATCAGATGGCTCATTATGCATTTGCTTCAGGAATCATGAATTTTGGAGTGATGATTCCGGGAATGTTAAGCGGCTGGGTGTGCGAAAGTCTTGGCACATGGTTTGACAAGCCGGGAGGCTATGAGCCTTTCTTTATCTTTGTGCTGATTGCTACAATTCCAGCCTTCCTGATTACTTATTTCCTTCCGTTTAAGTATGACAATGGGGGAAATCTGATAGAAGGCGAAAAAGAATATGTATAATTATCAATTAAACTAACTGGATATGAATGAAAAATTTGTAATGCCCTGGGAAGAACGCCCGGCAGACTGTAAAGAAGTAATGTGGCGCTATTCGAAGAATCCCGTCATCGGACGCTACCAGATACCTTCATCGAATAGTATTTTCAATAGTGCGGTAGTTCCCTTCAAAGATGGATTTACTGGGGTGTTCCGTTGCGACAACCGAGCTGTACAGATGAATATCTTTGCGGGTTTCAGTAAGGACGGCATCAACTGGGAAATCAATCATGAGCCGATTGTCTTTAAGCCCGGCAATACGGAGATGATAGATTCAGAGTATAAATATGACCCTCGTGTCACTTGGATTGAAGACCGTTACTGGATTACATGGTGCAACGGTTATCACGGACCTACTATCGGTATCGGTTATACATTCGATTTCAAGGAATTCTATCAGTGTGAGAATGCCTTCCTTCCATTTAACCGTAACGGCGTATTGTTTCCGCAGAAAATTAACGGTAAGTATGCCATGCTGAGCCGTCCGAGTGACAACGGTCATACACCTTTCGGAGATATTTATATCAGCTACAGTCCCGATATGAAGTATTGGGGTGAGCACCGTTGTGTAATGAAAGTGACTCCTTTCCCGGAAAGTGCCTGGCAGTGTACAAAGATTGGAGCCGGATCTGTGCCTTTCCTGACAGAAGAAGGCTGGCTGATGTTCTATCACGGGGTTATTACTACTTGCAACGGTTTCCGTTACTCTATGGGAGCAGCTATTTTGGATAAGGATCATCCGGAAAAGGTGCTTTATCGTACACGTGACTACCTGTTGGCACCTGCTGCACCTTATGAACTGCAGGGAGATGTGCCCAATGTTGTGTTCCCGTGTGCTGCTCTTCAGGATGGAGAAAGAGTAGCTGTGTACTACGGTGCTGCTGATACCGTGGTAGGAATGGCTTTCGGTTATATTTCCGAAATCATTGATTTTGTAAAGCGTACTTCTATTTTATAAATGTAAATATTTAATAAGGTTGTTCCTGTAGCCAGACGCTATGGGAGTAGCCTTTTTTATTTTAGGCCTATGAAAAAACTAATCGCATCTCTGAGCTTTTTGTTCATCTGGAATTGTGCCAATGCGCAGGACCCGGTGGACTATGTAGACCCGTTTATTGGAACAACCAATTATGGTACTTGTAATCCGGGAGCTGTCTGTCCGAATGGTTTAATGTCGGTTGTTCCTTTTAATGTGATGGGGTCGGATGAAAATACCTATGATAAAGACGCTCGCTGGTGGTCTACTCCTTATGAATACACGAACAGCTATTTTACCGGACTCTCTCATGTCAACCTGAGTGGGGTGGGTTGTCCTGAAATGGGTTCTCTGTTGCTGATGCCCACAACCGGTGAATTAAATGTAGACTATCATCATTACGGAAGCAAGTATGAAAAAGAAACGGCTTCACCGGGATATTACAGCTTGCAACTGACCAAATATAATATTAAGGTAGAGGCTACTTCTACATTGAGAACAGGGCTTACCCGCTTTACTTTTCCAAAGGGGAAGAGCCATATCCTGATGAACTTGGGAGAAGGACTGACCAATGAATCGGGAGCTTATCTGCGCCGGATAAATGACCGTGAAATTGAGGGTATGAAGTTCTTGGGAACATTCTGCTATAATCCTCAGGCTGTGTTCCCTATTTATTTTGTCATGCGTATCAACAAGGCTCCTAAGCAGACGGGGTATTGGAAATTCCAGCGCAAGATGACAGGGGTGGAAGCAGAATGGGACAAAGACAATGGCAAATACAAGTTGTACACGCAGTATGACCGGGATTTGGCTGGCGATGACATCGGTGCATGGTTCACTTTCGATACAGAAGAAAATGAACAGATAGAAGTGGCCGTAGGTGTATCGTTTGTAAGTATGGAAAATGCCCGTCAGAATTTGGAAGCTGAGCAGCATGGAGCTGGATTCGATGAAATCTATGCCAGCGCACGGAAACAGTGGAACGACGATTTGAGCCGTATCACCGTAGAAGGAGGTACAAAGGAACAGAAAACGGTGTTCTATACTGCCTTGTATCACACGCTGATTCACCCGAATATCCTCCAGGATGTAAACGGGGAATACCCAGCCATGGAAACCGGAGAAACGAAGACGACTAAAAACAACCGTTACACCGTATATTCTTTATGGGATACCTATCGTAACCTGCATCAGTTGATGACCCTGGTGTATCCCGAACGTCAGATTGACATGGTACGTACCATGATCGATATGTACAAGGAGCATGGGTGGTTGCCTAAATGGGAGTTGTACGGACGTGAAACCCTCACTATGGAAGGTGACCCCAGTTTGCCGGTGATTGTGGATACCTGGATGAAGGGTCTGCGCGACTTTGATATGGAAACAGCCTATGAGGCTATGCGCAAGTCGGCTACTCTTCCTGGAAAGGAAAACCTGATGCGTCCGGACAACGACGATTACATGAGCAAAGGCTATGTACCTTTGATGGAACAGTTCGATAACTCCGTATCGCATGCCTTGGAATATTACATTGCCGATTATGCTTTGTATACGCTGGCAAAGAGCATGGGAAAGAAAGAGGATGCCGATTTGTTCTACAAACGGTCTATGGGATACAAGCATTATTATTGCAAGGAATTCGGAACACTTCGTCCTATTTTGCCGGACGGAAAATTCTATTCTCCATTTGATCCGCTTCAGGGGCAGAACTTTGAACCGAGTCCGGGATTCCACGAAGGTAATTCCTGGAACTATACCTTCTACGTGCCGCATGATGTAAAAGGACTGGCTCGCCTGATGGGAGGACAGAAGAAGTTTATCGACAAGCTGCAGATGGTATTCGACAAAGGTTATTATGACCCGGCCAATGAACCGGATATTGCTTATCCTTATCTGTTCAGTTACTTCAAGGGTGAGGAATGGCGTACCCAGAAAACCGTTCGCGAACTGCTGGCTAAGTACTTTACTCCCAAACCTGACGGCATTCCGGGAAATGACGATGCCGGTACCATGTCAGCCTGGGCTGTATTCAGTATGATGGGCTTCTACCCTGACTGTCCGGGTGTTCCCGAATATACGTTGACCGACCCGACTTTCGACCGTATTACCATCCGTTTGAATCCGGAATTTTATGGAAAAGATAAGCTGGTCATTGAAAAGAAGGAGAATGGTTCACCGGAAGGGTATATTCAGAAGATAGAACTTGGCGGCAAGAAAACAGGTTACCGGATTAATCACAATGACTTGGTAAAAGGCGGCACGTTGACGTTCTATAAATAAGCAGATTAGTTTTCCCCTTTAGTTCGTCTTTTCTTTACGGTGTGGCGCACCAGAAAGATGCTGACTTCGTATAAAAGCACGATGGGGAAGGTTACAATCAGCATAGTAAACACGTCTGAGGTAGGAGTGATGATGGCAGCGATAATCATTGCGACAACCCAGGCGTGTTTTCTGTATTGTGCCATGAAATCGGCAGACAAGATGCCCAGTTTGGCCAGCAGCCAGGTAAGAATCGGAATCTCAAACGTGATACCCATCATCAGGCTCAGCATGTTCAGCGTGTCAATATAAGAACTGAGCAGAATGGTATTTTCCACCTCTTGACTCACTTGATAGGTCGAAAGGAAGCGGAATGTAAAAGGGAATATCAGGAAATAGCTGAACAATACTCCCGTCAGGAAGAGCAGATAACCCCAGAATATCAGCCAGCGGGAATATTTCTTTTCATTCTGGTAGAGTGCCGGCGAAATAAAATGAAAAAGCTGATAGAGAATGTAAGGAGAAGCCAGCAGAATACCCGCATAGAACGAAACACTCATGTGGGTGAGAAACTGTCCTGAAAGTTGCGTGTTGATAAGTTTTACCGGCAAAGCTTCCGCTTCCAGTCCGGCTATATGCAGTATCCTTCCTAACCACGCAAAGAAACGGTAGGTACAGAAGTCACCCTCTTTGGGAGCAAGGATGAGGCCGAAAAGTTCTTCTTTGAAACAGAAGGCCAGCAGCATAAGCACAATTACCGCACAAGCGATGTGGATAATCGTTTTACGCAGCTCGTCCAGGTGGTCCCAGAAAGTCTGTTCCGTTGGTTGCGTTGGCTTCACGGCAGTTATTTTTCTTTTTTCTCGTTCGAAGTGGTTTCTTCCTTCTTTTGGTCTGTTTCTTTCAGGTTATCTTCCACTTCGTTCATGCCTTCCTTGAAACTTCTTACACCTTTGCCAATACCTTTCATCAGTTCGGGAATCTTCTTTCCGCCGAACAGCAGCAGGATGATTAAAGCAAGAAATAAAAATTCCTGGGTACCGATACCCATAAACAGCAATGTAGTATTCATGTACTTTTTGTGTAAATAGTGAGTGAATTTGTCATTTATTCTTCCGCAAAAATATGGATTGTTTTTTATCTGCGCAAATGTGTGTCGAGGGCATTTTACATTAAAGTGAAAAATGACAAGGGCTGATGTATTCTTTCAGGTGCCTTTTTATATTCTTCCAAGTTCTTTGACATATTCTCTGTTCCACAGTGCGGGATTTGTATCCCACAGTGTGAAATATGTATCCCACACTGTGGTTTTTGTATTTCACAGTGTGAAACAGAGAATTTACTTTTGAGTTAGGAAGAATTTGCAGGTAAGATGGAGAAAAAAGAAGGGGGTGAATAAAATTGGAGGGTAGAATATTGAAATGTCAGTGAGATGTCAGTAAAACTTTGAGGTTATTGCAGAGGAGAGTTCATAGCTTTGTGGTGGTGAAACAGAATGTGTAATGAAGATAATTGGCTATGAGAGAAAAGAGACATTACGTGGGTATGCGTTGGTTTATGATTCTGTCCTCTTTTTTGATTGGAATCGTGTCTTTCTTTATTTCTTATAATAAGAAAGAGGATGCGTCTTTGCCCGATAAGTTGGAGCAAATGATGTGTCGTACGAAGATGAATGTGCACTGTGACCCTTTTTATGGTTACCAAATACATTATCCTGCGTTCTTCGAACAGGTTCCGGATTCACTCATTCATGAAACGGGATGTTGCCAATTTTATTTTGGGAATATGCTGAAGATTGCTCAGACAGCTTTTATCGTAGCTAATCTTGACGGATTTACCGTGCGACAGGGGATGGAACATTTTGCAGTGGAACAGTATGCCACTGAACGACGGTGTGGAAATGATTATTTCATTCTTTCCGGACCTCTTTATATCAACCATAGACCGGTAGAGGGATATCGTTTTTATGCCAAATATGTGCAACGGCAAAAACTCTGGTTTGTGCAGTCTTTGTCTTACCCTGCAAGTTGCACACGTGCTGTTTCGCGGCTTATTGAACAGATAGATAACTGGCAAGTGTGGGAGGAGAAAGAATGGCGTAGATAAGGAATTTATTTTTTGAATTCTCCTGCAAAGGATAGAAAAAATTATAGAAAATATATAACTTTGTAATAGAAGACAAATCATTTAGTAAACGTAAGATTATAAATTATAATGTGTATGTATAAATCCGATTTCCAACCTATAATGAAGCGCTATGCATTAGTGTTGAAAATAATTCTATTAATGGCTGGTGTAATGTTTATTGTAAGGGCATTTGTATTACCATACTCTATAGAGCAGATAGCAAGTCTTTTATTGGGTATTTTGTTAATAATTATCTATACATATTTATTGATGATTATTCCATCGGCTATAGAGTTAGATAATAAAGGCATAACAATAAAGAGGGTATTAGGTAAAAAATCTATTCCTTATTCGGCAATTAAAGAAGTTTTTGCCTATAATGGAGTTCAAGAAGATGTGCGTTATTTTGGAAGTAACGGATTTTTAGGATATATAGGGATTATGGGGAGTACTCCTTATGGTAAATATTATTCTTATGTAAAGAATCCTCAGCAGCAGGTTTTTGTTTTGACGCAGAATAAGAACTATCTTTTAAGTTGTGAAAATAGAGATATATTCATAAAAGAATTATCGAATAAACTTTCTAAGTAACCTTTGGATTTCTAATTGGGAAAACCGTATTTTAAGCAGTAAAGCCAACGAAATTTTTCTTTAAAAGTTTCGGGCTGTCTTGTCTCTTCCCTAAAAGATGGGTATCTTTGACTCGTTTTTCATTTAACATTGATACTCATGCAGGATTTTGTTCATTTGCACGTTCATACGCAGTATTCTATTCTTGACGGACAGGCTTCTATTCCCCGGTTGGTAGACAAGGCCATGGCCAACGGTATGCGAGGAATCGCAGTGACCGACCATGGAGATATGTTCGGTATCAAGGAGTTCTTCAACTATGTCAACAAGAAGAACGGGGGTACGAATGGGGAGATTAAGGATTTGAAGAAGAAAATTGCCGCCCTCGAAAGTGGTAAGGAAGAGTCGGAAAACCCCGAAGCGGAGATTGCAGCTTGCAAGGAACAGTTGGAGGCTGCGAAAAAGAAATTGTTCAAGCCGATTTTCGGTTGTGAAATGTATGTAGCCCGCCGCCGTCTGGAAGATAAGGAAGGTAAGCCTGACCAGAGCGGGTATCACCTGGTGGTGCTGGCCAAGAATCTGAAAGGTTATCATAACCTGATTAAACTGGTGTCGAAGGCATGGACCAAGGGATTCTATATGCGTCCGCGTACAGACCGTGCGGAATTGGAGAAGTATCACGAGGGACTGATTGTATGCTCGGCTTGTTTGGGAGGGGAAGTGCCCCGACGTATTACGGCTGGACAGTTTGAAGAGGCTGAAGAAGCCATCCGCTGGTACAAGAATCTTTTCGGGGATGACTACTACCTGGAACTGCAGCGCCACAAGGCGACGGTGGCACGTGCCAATCATGAGGTGTATCCCATGCAGCAGGTGGTGAATGAAAAACTGATTGAATATGCTAAAAAATACAATATCAAGCTGGTGTGTACGAACGACGTGCACTTTGTGGACGAGGAAAATGCCGAAGCCCACGACCGGCTTATCTGTCTGAGTACAGGAAAAGACCTGGACGATCCCAACCGTATGCTTTATACCAAGCAGGAATGGATGAAGACGCGGGAAGAAATGAACGAAGTCTTTGCCGATGTGCCGGAAGCCTTGAGTAATACGGTTGAAATCTGTGACAAGGTAGAATTTTATTCAATTGACCATGCGCCTATCATGCCGACGTTTGCCATTCCGGAAGATTTCGGTACGGAGGAGGAATATCGTAAGAAATTTACGGAAAAAGACCTCTTTGATGAATTTACCCGCGATGAGAACGGCAACGTGGTAATGGATGAGGCTGCGGCGAAGGCGAAGATTGAGCGTCTGGGCGGATATGAGAAATTGTATCGTATCAAACTGGAGGCCGATTATCTGGCAAAACTGGCCTACGACGGGGCCAAACGACGTTATGGCGAGAACCTGTCGGAAGAGGTGCAGGAGCGTATCAAGTTTGAGCTGCATATCATGAAGACCATGGGTTTCCCGGGATACTTCTTGATTGTGCAGGACTTTATCAATGCGGCACGTCATCAGTTGGATGTGTCAGTCGGACCGGGACGTGGTTCGGCGGCAGGTTCGGCGGTAGCTTACTGCTTGGGTATTACGCAGATTGACCCGATTCAGTACGATTTGCTGTTTGAGCGTTTCTTGAATCCGGATCGTATCTCTTTGCCTGATATTGATGTGGACTTCGATGATGACGGACGTGGTCGCGTGCTGAACTGGGTAACGGAGAAGTATGGACAGGAAAAGGTGGCGCACATCATTACGTATGGTACGATGGCTACTAAGTTGGCTATCAAGGATGTAGCCCGTGTGCAGAAACTTCCGTTGTCGGAGTCAGACCGTCTGTGTAAGTTGATTCCGGATAAACTGCCCGATAAAAAACTGAATCTACCGAATGCCATTGCTTATGTGCCGGAATTGCAGGAAGCGGAAGTATCTCCGAATCCGGTGTTGCGTGATACCATCAAATATGCCAAGATGCTGGAAGGTAACGTGCGAAACACAGGTGTACATGCCTGCGGTACGATTATCTGTCGTGATGATATTACCGACTGGGTACCGGTGAGTACGGCGGACGATAAGGAAACAGGAGAAAAAATGCTGGTTACCCAGTACGAAGGTTCGGTGATTGAAGATACGGGGCTGATTAAGATGGACTTCCTGGGATTGAAGACCTTGTCTATTATTAAGGAAGCCATTGAGAATATTCGTCAGAGTAAGGGAATTATACTGAATATCGACGAAGTGCCGATTGACGACCCTGCGACTTATCGCTTGTATAGTGAAGGGCGAACTATCGGAACCTTCCAGTTTGAATCGGCGGGTATGCAGAAGTACTTACGCGAGCTTCAGCCCAGTACGTTTGAGGATTTGATTGCCATGAACGCCCTTTATCGTCCGGGACCGATGGATTACATTCCGGACTTCATCGACCGTAAACACGGCCGGAAGCCGATTGAGTACGATATTCCGATTATGGAGAAATACCTGAAGGATACGTACGGTATTACAGTGTATCAGGAGCAGGTGATGTTGCTGTCGCGTTTGCTGGCCGACTTTACGCGTGGTGAATCGGATGCCTTGCGTAAGGCCATGGGTAAGAAGTTGCGTGACAAGCTGGATCACATGAAGCCGAAATTTATTGAAGGTGGAAAGAAGAACGGACATGACCCTAAGGTGCTGGAGAAAATCTGGGCAGACTGGGAAAAGTTTGCATCGTATGCGTTCAACAAATCACATGCTACTTGTTACTCGTGGGTAGCTTATCAGACAGCATACCTGAAGGCTAACTACCCGTCAGAGTACATGGCCGCTACGATGAGCCGGAATATTTCGAACATTACTGAAATCACGAAGCTCATGGATGAGTGCAAGTCGATGGGCGTAAAGGTGCTGGGACCGGATGTGAACGAAAGTAACCTGAAATTCTCAGTCAACTACCGTGGTGACATTCGTTTCGGATTGGGAGCCATTAAGGGAGTAGGTGAGTCGGCTGTGCAGAGTATTCTGGACGAAAGACGGAAAAACGGTGAGTTCAAAAATATCTTTGACTTTGTGCAGCGTGTAAATCTGTCGACTTGTAACCGTAAGAACATTGAAAACTTGGCGTTGGCCGGTGGATTTGATAGTTTCTCAGGTATCAAGCGTGAGGATTTCTTTGTGAAAAATGCGAAAGACGAATCCTTCTCAGATATTCTGGTACGTTACGGTAACAAATACCAGTTGGATAAGGCCGCCGCTGCCAATTCTCTATTTGGGGGAGAACATGAGGTAGAAGTAGCTACTCCGGAGATTGTGCCGGCCCCGTCGTGGAGCGATTTGGAGCGTTTGAACAAAGAACGTGATTTGGTAGGAATTTATTTGTCGGCTCACCCGCTGGATGAGTTTGCCGTGATTCTGGAAAATGTGTGTAACGTACACATGGCCGAACTGACCGACTTGACCCCGCTGCAGAACCATGACCTGGTGCTGGGAGGAATCGTGACTGGGGTACGTGAAGGATATACCAAGACGGGAAAGCCCTACGGTATTGCAAAAGTGGAAGATTACTCAGGTACGGCAGAATTTGCTTTCTTCGGTAACGAATGGGTGGAAAAGAAGAACTTCTTTATGGAAGGTATGTTCCTTTTCATGAAAGGAAAGTGCCAGCCCAAGCAGTGGAAACAGGAGGAGTGGGAAGTGAAAATCAACAGTATCGAACTGCTTCCTGAAGTGAAGGAGAGAGTGGTGGAAAGACTGACGGTAACGGCTCCGCTTTCAGCCATTGATGACCAGTTGATCATGGAATTCTCTTCTTTGGTGAAAGACAGTCCGGGTAATGCCGAACTTCATTTCCTGGTTCGGGATGAAGACGGGCAGATGTATGTAAATCTGATGTCACGCACGATGAAGATTTCTGTACAGAAAGAGCTGGTCAACTATTTAAAAAACCAGCCATTGTTGGACTATAAAATAAATTAGTATATATTTGCGTAGAGAACTTAAAAACATAGATAATTATGGCATTGAATATTAAAGATGACAACTTTGAGGCTATTGTAGCTGAAGGTAAACCAGTGGTGTTGGATTTTTGGGCTACATGGTGTGGTCCTTGCAAGCAAATTGCTCCATATATCGAAGAACTGGCAGAAGAGTATAAGGATAAGGTAAATATCGGTAAATGCGATGTAGACGAAAATGCAGACCTTCCTGCACAGTTCGGTGTGCGCAACATTCCTACCGTATTGTTTATCAAGAACGGAGAAGTTGTGGACAAACAAGTAGGAGCTACCACTAAATCTGCTTTGCAGGCAAAGGTAGAAGCTTTGTTGAAATAACTAAAAACAGATAAGTTATGGGAATGGAAGACGATTTCTTGTTGGAAGATGAGGACGATGAAAAAACCATCGAGTTCATAAAGAACTATTTGCCTCAGGACATGAAAGAGGCTTTCTCGGACGATGATTTGTATTACATCTTAGATTTGATTGTGGATTATTATACCACGAGTGGTTGTCTGGATGCACAGCCAGACGATGAAGGGTATATCAACATCGATCAGGATGAGATTGTGAACTACATCGTTAAAGAGTCTGCCAAGGATGGAATGGGCCCGTTTGACTCGGATGCAATTTTCTTTGTCGTACAGGGTGAAATGGAATATGGCAATCAGTTGGGACAAGTAGAGTAACAAAGTACCATATTATCATAAAAAAAACCGGAGCTGTTTTTCAGCTCCGGATTTTTTGTTTTATAGTTTGCGGAATTCCATATACCATGGTTCTCCTTCTTCATCTATTCCTTCGAGATATATGAAGTGATCTGTTAATTTTGTTATTTTATAAACCTCTTTCTCTCCTTCACTTGTAAGTGTCAGTACATGAGATTCAGCGTCGTAAGTATAATTAACGACCAACTCTTCTCCGTCTACTTTCCAGATTAAGTCTTGAAAATTTTCTCTGAATTGCCAGGTCATCGGGGCTCCAGAATCAGGGTCAAAGCTGGTCCATTCATCCCCGTATAAAAGTGATTCGTCTCCTACCACGAGTTCATCTGGCTCTGGAATACGGAATAATGTCATTGAGCCTTCTATAGTAAGGTTTTCTCCATTCAAACCAAATATCTCCAGAGAAAGTATATCCTGTGTGACTTGTTTTACTTGCCAGTAACCATCGCCCCAATTTTCATTTTCAAAGAAATAGATGCGGTTATAAGCATCATATTTGAATGGCACGGTATAAGGTTCCATTTCCTCTCCTTCATGAAGGGTAAACAGTTTGTTACCTTCCCGGTTAGTGAATTCCATTAATGTTCTTCCGGCTACTCCCCACTTTCCGTAAAGTAGTTCTATCCAGGCTGTGTTTACGTATGCTGTTAATGTAAGCTCCTGTCCATCATTGTCTTCTACCTTCATTGTATCGTTGGTTAGTGAAAGAATAGTCCATCTTACTACCTTGCCATCTACCCGATGGAGCGTAAGCAGTCTGCTGGCTTCATCATATTCATAGGTGATATCGTTTGCCGATGTTTCGTCTTTAGCTTTGTAACTACCGCTGCCGTCGTTATTGAAGGTGTAAAGGTCTTGTTCTTCCGAAATCCAAGTATTGTATAGCAGGTTAATGTCGATGCCCGGTTCCGGAGTAGTGTCCTTTTTCAAGGTAATCAGTTCTCCGTCTTCATCTTTAATTTTCAGCGTATCATCGCTCAGTGTAACAATGGTCCACCGCATGACATCTCCATCGATGTGAATCGTGAGCGTCTGAGTTGATTCTTCGTACGAATAAGTGAACGGATACGTGTCTGTGGCACGTGTGCCCGCTTTTCGGGTCAGTTTTGCGGTGGTTGTTCCGCTTGTTTCTGTGTAGACTCCCGTACCATCCGCATTGAATGTAATGGAAGTACCTTCTCCCATGTACCAGGTCTTGAGCAGTTGGGAAGGAATGTTTCCGATGTTTTCATCCTCGTTGCTACATGAGGAAACACCAATCAGGATTAGCATGAGCCACATGAGTGTGCTCGTTAATTTTAAAACTCTCATAACTTTGAAATTTAATGATATTATGTCACAAATATCCCGAAATATTTGTGGGAGGGCAAACCGATAAAATCCCTTTTCTGTATGAGAGCGGGTAAATGAAGTATATCCTGCTATATTCTCTGTATGAGATGTGTTTTATTGCCACTCATAAGAGTAATGATAAGGAATGAAGATACTGATGGCAGTGCCTTCTTCCTTTCCGGGCAGTATCTGGAATGTAATTTTTTCTTTGTTATGGGTGTTCAGCAGTTGTATACTCTGATAAATAATTCGGAGACCGGTACCAGTGCTTTCCAGTTTGTTGGAAGATGGAGCAAATGGAGTATATTTGTGTCCGTTGTTGTTAATGTGAATATTGACTCCCTGACCAGCTTCTTCTATAATCAAGTCAATATGGCCTGCTTGATTTAGGTTCACAAACCCATGCTTGATTGCATTCTCGATAGGGATTTGTATCATCATGGAGGGGATTTGCAGGTCGTCTACATTTCCTTTTTTGTGCAGACTGAATGTGAATTGCTTACCTGTATCTTGCAACAATGCTACATAATTGGATACGAAGTCAAGTTCCTCTGAAAGCGGAATGGCAAAACGGTTGGACAAATCCAGTCCCTTGCGTAACAGGCGGGTGAACCGTATCAGCCGTTGATGTTCAGAGGTGGATTCCGGGTGTTGATTTATTTCATTGTTCAACACGTTGAAAAGAAAATGAGGTGAAATCTTTTCTCTGATATTTTGCATTTTCAGTTTACTGATTTCGAATATATGCTGTTTAAATTCTTGTTGCTGATTCTTCTTGACTCGTCTTTTGTATTCGATAAAATATACGATGAGCCCTAAAATCAGAATAACGCCCAAAGCTATTTCCTGCTGGAGTGTTTTTATTTCATTTTTCTGATTGGTTATCGTTATCCGTTTTTTGAGATGGGTAGTATCATTTTTATATCGTAAATCGAGTTCTGCCACATAGTTGTTGTGTTCTTCGCTCCGGATGGAATCTTCTATCGGCAGCTGGGCTTCTAATATGGCCAGGGCTTTGGAGTAATTTCCGGTACGTTTATAATATTCAGTTAGTACATCGTTTCGTCTTTGCTGGTAGTTGATAGGCATATTTAATGTGCTGTCATCTGAAATCTGTTGAACGAGGCGCGTGGCTGTTTGTAAGTCATTTTGTTTTAACGCAAGTTCCAGCTCCATGGTTTTGATATAATAAAGACTGGTAACCCCTTTGGTGTGTTGGAAATAGGTTTTTGCTTTTTGCAGATACTCTTTCGCTTTATCCAAGTCCTTATTTAATTTGATAGACAAGTCGGCATAATTCGCTTCTAATGTGGCATATTCTGAGGGCATGTCATTCTGATGCTGTGTCACTTCATCAAATATTTTCATCAGGTAGTTCCATGATTCTTCATACTTCTTCTGGTAGTAATAAAAATTGACAAAAGTATTTATCAGGAAATACCGGTTATATAACGGCATGTCATGAATTTGTGGATAGACTTTATTTAAATAATAGTAAGCTTGTGGATAGTTTTTCAGTTGTACGTAGCAGAATGCCAACATTGAATAACTATTGTTTCTGTTAATCTGAGAGAGAGACAGCGAATCGCATATAAAGAGGGCTTTTCTGTAGCAATAAGCCTGCATGGGAAGATTGTTTAGCTTGTAATATGCATATCCTAAATTATTATAGGCATTGGGTAGCCTTTTATACATATTTGCTGCCTGGTAATATTGGATGGATTTCTCATACGCTATTTTAGCGGATAAAGGGTCTGATAAAGAGGCTTTGTTGTTTTCTGCTATTCCAAGAGTGAGGTAATGAATCGGTAATAATTTAGGAAGACTGAGGCAGAACTTTTCGCATCTGTTTATATAATAGAATGCAGAATCTTCCTGTTGTCTGGTCATAAGTAAAGAAGAATGCACGGCTTCTGCATAATAATATTCCGTGCTGTCCTGTGCCTGTTGCTTGGCTTTTGCCAGTAACATTTCAGCTTCTTGAGGCTTGTATCTGATGATTGAATCCTGTATCAGTGTAGTGAGTTGGACAGATGGTGATTTTTCATAGTCTGTGGTATGCTTGCATCCGGTGCTGAGCAAACAAGTTATCCCGCAGGCACACAGGAAGTAAATGATGCTTTTCATGATTTGGAGGTCGTTTTATATTCCGGAAACAAAAATACAAATTTTTATGGACGATGTTACAAATATTGATTCAGGTGTTTAATTTAGTGCATGAAATACGAATAATCCTGAATAATGTGGTAAAATAAATACATCAGGAGCTTGGCTTCAGAAGTGGCGAAGTTGGATTGTTTGGTATTGTTTTCTACATTTGTGTGAGTTTTAAAAAATCAGTTTTAATGGAGCAAAAGGCATATAAAATATTTATTATAGAGGATTCAGATAAAGATAGGGAGTTATTGGAAAAAAGCCTTGCGTCATATAATCTGTTTCAAGTCGTGGGGTGTCTGTCTGGAGGTTCCGGAGCTTTGGCACTTATTCAGCGTTTGCGCCCCGATTTGCTCTTTATTGACGTGGAATTGCCGGGCCTTCCGGGATATGAGATAGTCAATAAGCTCCATGACCTGATTACGTGGGATATGAAGATAGTATTTTACACTGCTTATCCTCAATATATGCTGGAAGCAATACGAAGTGCCGCTTTCGATTTCTTGCTGAAACCCTTTGAGATGAAGGAGCTTGACTTGATTATAAATCGCTTTATACAAGCAAAAATCGAAAAAAAAGAAGAGGTAAACGCCGTGAATGGCATGCGTGGAATGGAAGGAGAAAGCGGCAAAGGCACGTTTTCTATTCAGCTGCCGACTGGTGAGATTCGTGTGTTGCGTCTTTCAGAAATCGGATACTTTAAATTTAACGCTTCACGTAGATGCTGGGAGGTCTTTTTATTCCTTCAGAAATTGTTGGCCATGCGCTCTTCCATTAATGCGATGAATATTCTGGGCTTTTCTTCTCAGTTTGTCCAGATACATAAATCCTATATTATTAATATCCAGCATCTGGCGATGATAGATGGAGATGAATGCATCATGTATCCACCGTTTAATGGAGAAAGGCTGCCTATTTCCAGCAAGTATAAAAAAGCACTGCAAAGCAGTTTTATTCAGCTGTAATTTGAGATCCCATTCTTTTCGTATAAAAATGTCCTTGCGTTTGAGCTCAAACGCAAGGACATTCGTTTTTAAACGCAAGTGCGTTTTGACGAAAACTCTTTGGCGTTTTATTTCAAACGTAAAGGCGATTCTGACAGCCTATTTTGTCTGGCTGTAGCCTTCTGCTTTCAGCAGGTCGATCACGCGTTGTTTGAATTCTCCCTGAATGAGAATTTCACCGTCTTTCACGGCACCTCCCACACCACATTTGCTCTTGAGCATTCTTCCCAGTTCTTTTAAATCATCTTCCGAACCGATAAAGCCGGAAATGACGGTGACGGTCTTTCCGCCTCGTCCTTTTTTCTCGATACTGACCCTCAGTTTCTGTTGTTTCGGGTCGACAGTTGCCGGCTCTTCCTCTTCATCAAGCTGATAGCTGAAGTCTGGGTTAGTGGAATATACAATGTTCAGGCGGTCTTTCCAGTCATTCTTTTTCATGTGAATTTAGTTTAATCTGCTTCAAAGGTATGACATTTTTCAGGAATCGTGCTCAGGGTTTACAAGAAATAGTTTAATTTTGCATTATTGATTAATTGAACACACTCCGAATGGCGGTACGAAGTCGTAAAATGACGGACAAGATTCCTGAGCCTACTTTACGCAGACTCCCGTGGTATCTTTCGAATGCTAAGCTGATGAAAGAGAAAGGGGAAAAGTATGTATCTTCTACACAGATTTCCAGGCAGATAAATATTGATGCTTCGCAGATTGCCAAAGACTTGTCGTATGTAGATATTTCCGGACGCACAAGGGTGGGCTATGAAGTGGACTTGCTGATCCAGGTGCTGGAGGATTTTTTAGGCTTCACGAATCTGCATAAGGCGTACTTGTTTGGTGTGGGAAGTCTGGGTGGAGCTTTGCTCAGAGACTCCGGGCTGTCACATTTCGGACTGCAGATTGTAGGGGCATTTGATATTAACCCGAATCTGGTGGGTACGACCATAGAGGGAATTCCCATTTATCATACCGACGAGTTTGAAGAACGGCGGGCAAAGGACGGGGTGAAAATCGGTGTGCTGACCGTACCCATCAACATTGCCCAGGATATTACGGACAAGATGGTGGCCGGAGGCATTCAGGCTGTGTGGAACTTTACCCCCTTCCGTATCCGTGTGCCAGAAACGATTGTCGTACAAAACACGTCACTGTATGCACATCTGGCAGTGATGTTCAACCGTTTGAATGAAATTATAAAGAAATAACTCCATGAAAATTATTGCTATAGGCATGAACTATAGCCTGCATTGCCATGAGTTGCATGCAGGAGAAGCCTTGCCCCAGGAACCGGTTATTTTTATGAAGCCGGATTCTGCCTTGCTGAAAGACAGCAAGCCTTTTTTTATTCCCGATTTTTGTGAACAGGTGGACTACGAGACGGAAATGGTGGTCCGCATCTGCCGTTTGGGAAAAAATATTTCCGAGCGTTTTGCTCATCGTTATTACGATGCCGTGACGGTAGGTATCGACTTTACAGCTCGTGACTTGCAGCGTAAGTTCCGTGCCGAAGGAAAGCCTTGGGAACTGTGCAAGGGATTTGACAGTTCGGCTGCCATTGGCGACTGGGTTCCGGTGGAAAAGCTGGGTGACATACAGAAGTTGAATTTCCATCTGAATATTGACGGTAAGACGGTGCAGCAGGGCAATACAGCTGATATGCTGTTCTCTGTAGACCAGATTATTGCTTATGTGAGCCGTTTCTGTACGTTGAAAATCGGTGACCTGTTGTTTACCGGTACACCGGTGGGAGTAGGCCCCGTGCAAATCGGGAACCACCTGGAGGGATTTTTGGAAAATGAAAAACTTCTTGATTTTTACATACGATGAAGATAAGAGTAGGATTTGGATTCGACGTGCACAAGTTAGTGACAGGGCGTGAACTTTGGCTGGGCGGTATCCGTTTGGAACATGAAATGGGTTTGCTGGGACACTCGGATGCCGATGTGTTGATTCATGCCATTTGCGATGCCTTGTTGGGAGCTGCCAACATGCGCGACATTGGTTATCATTTCCCGGACAATTCAGCCGACTTCAAGAACATTGACAGCAAGATTCTGCTGGCAAAGACGGTGAAACTGATTGCCGAAAAGGGATATCGGGTAGGTAATGTGGATGCCACGGTATGTGCCGAACGTCCGAAGTTGAAAAAGTTTATTCCGGAGATGCAGGAAGTACTGGCACGGGTGATGGAGGTGGATGTGGACGACGTGTCCATTAAGGCCACCACCACAGAAAAATTAGGATTTACCGGACGTGAGGAAGGTATTTCAGCCTATGCAACAGTATTAATTGAAAAAGATTAAAGGAGGATAAAAGATGAATCCGAAGTATTCTGTGGTGATTCCGGTGTACAACCGTCCAGATGAAGTGGATGAGTTGTTGCAGAGTCTGTGCGGTCAGACATATCAAAACTTTGAAGTGGTGGTCGTGGAAGACGGTTCTGCCATTCCTTGCAAGCAGGTGGTCGAGAAGTATGCAGAAATGCTGGATGTGCATTATTTTGAGAAACCGAATTCAGGACCAGGACAGACGCGCAACTATGCGGCAGAGCGCAGTCGCGGAGAGTATCTGCTGATTCTGGATTCAGACTGTATCCTGCCCGAAACGTATCTGGCTGCAGTGGAAGTGGAACTCCAGCGGGAACCGGCAGATGCTTTCGGAGGTCCCGACCGTGCACACGATTCTTTTTCGGATGTACAGAAAGCTATTAATTATGCCATGACTTCTTTCTTTACCACGGGAGGCATCCGGGGCGGCAAGAAGAAAATGGACAAATTCTATCCTCGTAGTTTTAACATGGGAGTCCGTGCCGAGGTGTACAAGGCATTGGGCGGATTCTCTGCGATGCGTTTTGGCGAAGACATTGATTTCAGTATCCGTATTTTTAAAGGAGGTCACCGTTGTCGTTTGTTTCCGGAAGCCTGGGTATGGCATAAGCGTCGTACGGATTTGAAGAAATTCTTCAAGCAAGTACACAATTCCGGTATCGCCCGCATTGATTTGTATAAGAAATACCCTGAATCATTGAAGCTCGTGCATCTGCTTCCGGCTGTATTTACGGTAGGAGTCGTGCTGGTGTTGCTGGCTGCGTTTATCTGTCCGTGGAGCCTGCTCTTGTTGGCTTTGTTTGCCGTGGTTATTTTTATCGATGCTTCTATTCGCGATAAAAGTATAAAAATTGGTGCACTATCTGTCATTGCTGCGTTTATACAATTGACGGGCTACGGTTCCGGATTTTTGCGGGCGTGGTGGAAACGTTGTATATGTGGCGGAAAGTCCTTCTCGGCTTTCGAAAAAACATTTTATAAATAAGACATTGTCCCCAATAAAATGTTCGGTAGCTCGTCGGTGTTTTTATTAAGAAATTGATGCATGAACGAGAAACTGAACATTACCCAGTGGGCGGAAGAAGACCGTCCGCGGGAAAAAATGCTGCTGCACGGTCCGGCTGCTTTAAGCAATGCCGAGTTGCTGGCCATCCTGATAGGTTCCGGCAATACAGAAGAAACAGCGGTAGAACTGATGCGGAAGGTGCTGGATGACTGTCACAACCGTTTGAGTGAGTTGGGAAAATATACGGTGGACGACCTTTGCCGCTATAAAGGAATTGGTCCAGCAAAGGCCGTAACCATTCTGGCTGCCTCTGAATTGGGTAAGCGTAGAAGAGAGGAGGAACCTTCTGAGCGGAAGAAAATCACCAGCTCGCAGGATGTATATGCCTTCTTTCATCCCTTGATGTGCGATTTGCCGGTGGAAGAATGCTGGGTGATGCTGCTGAATCAGGCTGCCAAGGTGATTGATACGGTTAAAATCAGTCGGGGAGGACTGGCCTCTACGCAGGTCGATGTGCGCTGTATTTTGCGTGAGGCACTCTTGAAGCGGGCTACTTCCATGATTCTTTGTCACAACCATCCCTCTGGAAACATTCGTCCGAGTCAGGATGATGACCGCCTGACCCATGCGCTGCTGGAAGCTGCACGTACCATGAACATCCGCTTGCTTGACCATGTGGTGGTTTCGGACGGCGATTATTACAGTTATGGAGATGAAGGCCGCCTTTAGTGTCTTTTTTTTGTCGGTCGAAGATGAAAAAATGGAGATTTTTCCCTAAGTTTGCGGAAAGAATAAAGATTGAAAGATTAAAGATTATGGACAACGAAACGAAGTTGAAGATTGAGGAAAAAATCATAGATATGTTGAAGACCGTATACGACCCGGAAATACCGGTAAACGTGTACGATCTGGGCTTGATTTATAAGATAGACCTTCAGGAAAACGGAGAATTGACCATCGACATGACTTTGACCGCCCCGAACTGCCCGGCAGCAGATTTTATTATGGAAGATGTGCGTCAGAAAGTAGAATCGGTGGAAGGAGTGACTGCCGCTACGGTCAATCTGGTCTTTGAACCGGAATGGGACAAGGATATGATGACCGAGGAGGCAAAACTGGAATTAGGATTTTTGTAAGAAAAGGCTTATGGATGCGATGAAGAATGTATATTTTCTTTCGGATGCGCACTTGGGTTCGAGGGCCATTGCACACGGGCGTACGCAGGAGCGCAGGCTGGTGAACTTTTTGGACAGTATCAAGCATCGGGCAGCGGCCGTCTACTTGCTGGGCGACATGTTCGATTTCTGGTATGAGTTCAAGCTGGTGGTTCCCAAAGGCTATACCCGCTTTCTGGGAAAAATCTCGGAGCTGACTGATTTGGGAGTGGAAGTACATTTTTTTATCGGTAACCATGATATCTGGTGTGGAGACTATCTGGAAAAGGAGTGCGGCGTCATCCTGCACCGTGAGCCGCTGACCTGTGAGATTTACGGGAAAGAGTTTTTCTTAGGACACGGTGACGGACTGGGCGACAATGACCGTAAGTTCAAGTTGCTGCGCACGATGTTTCACAGCAAGACCTTGCAGCGATTGTTCTCGATGCTTCATCCGCGATGGAGCGTGGAGTTTGGACTGGAATGGGCCAAACACAGTCGCCTGAAGAGGGAAGGTGGGCGTGAGCCTGATTATATGGGAGAGGATAAGGAACCGCTGGTACTATTCTCTAAAGACTATTTAAAGAGTCATCCGGACATTAATTACTTTATTTACGGGCATCGTCACATTATGCTGGATTTGATGCTGAGCCGTACGTCGCGTATGATGATTCTGGGCGACTGGATTACCGAATTTTCGTATGCGGTTTTCGATGGAGAAAATATGTTCCTGGAGCAGTATATTGAAGGGGAGACTTCGGTGTGATACTGTGTGAAAAGGATAAGAAATAATTCAGGCGCTGAGGAAGAACGTTCATTCTCAGCGCCTGAATTTTTATAGAGTTTGTATTGTAAGTTATCGAGCAACTTCTCCGCTTTCGTGGCGGGCAAGCAAACCTTCTACTTCGGATACTTTCACCATGTTATAGTCACCGGCAATCGTATTCTTCAGTACGGAAGCAGCCGTAGAGAAGTCCACACGTTTCTGGTTGTCTTCGTATGCATTCTGTGCATAAAGCATGGCACCGCAGAACGCATCGCCTACTCCCACACAGTCAATTACGTTGTCAATATCGAATACGCGGGTGTATTTCATTTCTCCCTGTGCGTAAAGTACTCCGGCAAAAGTGTGGTGTTCTGAACTCATTACATTGCGCAGGGCGATGTAGATGTATTTGCAGTTTGGAATCTGCTGGCTGATTTCCTTACAGAACTTCTCATACGCTGCAGTATCGTATTTTTCACCGCTTCGGGTGGCCTTGAAGCCGGGAGCAGGAATTCCCGTAACGAGAGCATATTCACCTTCACTTCCGAACATGATGTCACTGCTGGTCATGAGCGGGCGTAATACTTCCTGGGCTGTTTTTCCGTAGTTCCACAAGTTCTTCCGGTAATTGATGTCGTATGAGATGGTCAGTCCCATTTCCTTGGCTATGTCAATGGCTTCCTTACATACTTCGGCCAGTCCGGGAGTTAGTGCAGCATCAATTCCCGACCAGTGGAAGATGGCTGCGTCTTTGAAAATTTCGCGCCAGTTAATCATTCCAGGCTTCAGTTCAGAGAATGAGGAATTTTCGCGATCGTAGATGACGTTAGAGTTACGCATGGCAGCAGCTTTTTCCATGTAATAGGTACCTAAGCGGTGGCCGCCGAAAAGAATGTGTTTTGTTCCGATATTGTGAGAACGGAGCTCTGCGATACAAGTCTCTCCCAGTGCATTGTCCGGCAATCGGGTAATATATTCTACCTCTCCGCCAAAGTTGGCGATGGAGATGGCTACGTTAGCTTCGCTTCCTCCATAGTTAACCAGAAAGTCACGGCTTTGCTGGATGCGCAAGTTATCGGGAGTGGTAAGACGGAGCATGATTTCTCCAAATGTTACAATCTTTTTGCTCATAATAGAAGGTTTTTCGTTTATTAGTTAGAACGTGGGCAAAAAGAAAGAGGATACTTCCTGAGGAAATCTCTCTTTGCCTTTGTTTCTGGCGCAAAGATAGTGAATTCCTTTGCAGGAGGTATCCTCTTTTAACTCTTTTAGGATTCCTGTGATTATTTGTTGTTCAGGATGTTCATGGTATCTGTAGCAATCATCAGCTCTTCGTCAGTAGGAATAACCACTACTTTTACTTTAGAGCTGTCTGTAGAGATGATAGCTTCTTTGCCACGTACTTTGTTTCTTTCCGGATCGATTTCTACACCCAGGAAGCCCAATGTCTTGCAGACACCAGCACGTGCTGTAGCCTGGTTTTCGCCTACACCACCGGTGAACAGGATTACGTCAACGCCTCCCATGGCAGCTGCGTACGCACCGATGTATTTAGTAATGCGGTAGAAGTACATGTTTTCAGTCAGGATGGCACGTTCTTCACCTCTGGCTACTGCATCTTCCAGTTCGCGCATGTCGCTTGATTTTTCGAACATACCCAATACACCGCTCTTCTTGTTCAGCAAGGTAGACATTTCGTCTGGAGTCAGACCTTCTTTCTTCATGATGTAAGTGATGGCACCACCGTCGATGTCACCGCAGCGAGTTCCCATCATCAAGCCTTCCAGCGGAGTAAGTCCCATGGTTGTATCGATACACTTTCCGTCTTTTACTGCTGCGATTGAACCACCGTTACCGATGTGGCAAGTAATGATGCGGCTACCTTCCTGCGGGATGTTCAAGAATTCGCATACGCGCTTTGAAACGTAGCGGTGAGAAGTTCCGTGGAAACCGTAGCGACGGATACCGTATTTTTCGAAATACTTGTAAGGTATCGGGTACAGGTAAGCGTAGTCCGGCATAGTCTGGTGGAATGCAGTATCGAATACAGCTACCTGCGGTACTTCCGGCAGAAGTTTCTGTACGGCGTAGATACCTTTCAGGTTGGCCGGATTGTGGAGCGGGCCCAGGTCGCAGCATTCTTCTACAGCTGCAATTACGGCGTCGTCAATCAGTACAGAACCGCTGAACTTGGTTCCTCCGTGCAGTACACGGTGGCCTACTGCTTTGATTTCGTGCAGGTTGCTTACTGCTCCATATTCTGCATTAGTCAAAGTGTCGAAAATGAACTGTACACCAGTGGTATGTTCTGGCACGTCTTTTTCAATCACTTTCTTTTCACCGTTAGGCAAAGTCAGTTTCAGGAAAGAACCCGGAAGACCGATTTTTTCAATACCTCCTTGAGCGAGGACTTCTTTTGTAGTCATTTCAAACAATTTGTATTTGATTGAAGAACTACCGCAGTTGAGTACTAATACTTTCATATCTTAATTAAATATTTTTGTAATGATGAAAACTATAATGCCACTCTGCAAGAAAAGTGAGTGGCATTATGGAAATAAATTATCGGAATCGGATGATTACTGTGCCTTGGCAGCAATAGCCTGGTTGGCAGTGATGGCAATCATCTTGTATACGTCGTCGATGCTACATCCGCGTGACAAGTCGTTTACCGGACGAGCGATACCCTGCAGGATAGGTCCTACAGCAGTAGCGTGGCCCAGACGTTCAACCAGTTTGTAAGAGATGTTTCCTACTTCCAGACAAGGAACAACCAATACATTAGCTTTTCCGGCAATTTCAGAACCCGGAGCTTTGCTTGCACCTACTCTTGGAACCAAGGCAGCATCAGCCTGCAGTTCACCGTCAATTTTCAATGCCGGGTCTAATTCTTTTGCAATTTTCAATGCTTCTACCACTTTATCTACTACTTCGTGTTTTGCAGAACCTTTGGTAGAGAAGCTCAGCATAGCTACACGCGGGTCGATGCCTGCCACTGCTTTTGCAGTCTGAGCAGTACAGATAGCGATTTGTGCCAGCTGGTTGGCATCAGGTACAGGAGTTACAGCTACGTCGCCCATTACCAATACACCGTTGTCTCCGCATTCAGGAGCGTGTGTCAGCATCAGCATAGCACCTGAAACGCAAGTGATGCCCGGAGCAGTCTTGATAATCTGCAATGCAGGACGAAGTACATCACCAGTTGTATTGCGTGCACCTGCCAATTGTCCGTCTGCGTCGCCAGCCTTGATAATCAGACAGCCCAAGTACAAAGGATTCAGCACAAGTTTGCGAGCTTCTTCGATGGTCATTCCTTTTTTCTTACGAAGTTCGCACAGCAGCTGTGCATATTCTTCTTGTTTAGGATTGTTTTCTGGGTCAATGATGGTAGCTTTGTGGATATTACCCAATCCCCATTCTTTGGCCAGGTTCATGATTTCATCGGGGTTACCCAACAAAATAAGGTCTGCTACACCGTCTGTCAATATCTGATTGGCAGCTTTCAAAGTACGTTCTTCTGTTCCTTCCGGAAGCACGATGCGCTGTTTGTTTGCTTTAGCGCGTTCAACGATTTCACTGATTAAATCCATGATTTATATGTTAAATTGTAAATGCTTATTGTGTGCGGTAACGAGCTTTTTGTTTTTCCACTGCAAAAATAGGTATTTTTGTAATATCAAGTTTGCAAAAAGCGATTTTTTTTGCTTTAAAGTATGCAAAAACCTTTACATTCCTTGTAGATACGAATAAAAAGCGGCTTAGGAAGAGATTGTTTTTTCTGATTATGTATTTTTGCACCGGTTTTCAAGATAAAATATAAGGTATTATGATTCGACAGTGTTCTATTCTTTTTGGATGCCTGGCGTTAGGTGAACTGATTGTTTATTTGACGGGTATTAAGCTTCCTTCGAGCATCATCGGTATGCTGTTGCTGACTTTGTTTCTTCAGCTGGGCTGGATAAAACTGGAGTGGGTGCAGGGGCTTACAAATTTTCTGGTAGCAAATTTAGGATTTTTCTTTGTGCCGTCAGGAGTGGCGTTGATGCTCTATTTCGATGTGATTACGGCGCAGTTCTGGCCGATTGTAATTGCGACGCTGGTCAGCACGATTTTGGTTTTAGTAGTAACAGGTTGGGTACATCAATTGGTTCGTAAGTATGGATTTTTTCGAAAATAAATTTTTTCTGCTGGCCATTACGTTTGGCTTTTTCTTCTTGTCAAAATTGTTGCAGAAAAAAACGGGATGGGTGCTGTTGAACCCTATCCTTGTGGCAATAGCCATGTTGATTTGTTTTCTTCAGTTCACGGGAGTTTCTTATGAGACTTACTCCGAGGCTGGTTCGTTGGTAGAATTTTGGTTAAAGCCGGCTGTTGTGGCATTGGGGGTACCGTTGTACCTGCAGTTGCGCATGATAAAGAAACAGCTGATGCCGATTCTGATTTCGCAGTTGGCCGGTTGTGTAGTCGGACTGGTTTCGGTGACGATTATTGCCAAGTTAATGGGAGCTTCTCCCGAAGTGATTATGTCGCTGGCTCCAAAGTCAGTAACCACTCCGATTGCCATGGAAGTATCGAATGCGGTAGGAGGGATTCCTTCACTGACGGCCGCTGTGGTCATTGTGGTCGGATTGTTTGGAGCTATCTGCGGATTTAAATTGCTTCAGGTAGGGCGTGTAGCCAGCCCGATTGCACAGGGATTGTCCATGGGAACAGCCAGCCATGCGGTTGGTACTTCACGTGCCATGGAAGTGAGTGGCAAGTATGGTGCGTACGCAAGTCTGGGATTGACCTTGAACGGAATTCTTACCGCTTTGCTTTCGCCTACAATTTTGCATATCTTAGGATTGTATTAAGATTTTGCTCTTGTACGGAATGAACTGAATGACTGGCTGATTTGTTATTTTCTTCAGATGTAAGTATTTGTTCGAAACAAAAAAGAAACACCTATATGATAGCATTTAAACCGATAGACCTGAGTGATAAGGAAACTGTGCAGAAATATACGTTGTGCAGTCCACGGCGTAATTGTGATTTGTCGTTTGTGAACCTGTACAGCTGGCGTTTCCTGTATCAGACGGAGATTGCGGAAATGGATGGCTTTTTGCTGTTTCGTTTCTATGCAGACGGACAGCTGGCCTATATGATGCCTGTAGGTGAAGGACGTGATATTCGTCCGGTGATTGAGGCGTTGATGGAAGATGCAAAAAGTCAAGGAGCTCCTTTCCGTTTGTTGGGTGTATGTGCCAATATGCGTGCAGAGCTGGAAAATGCTTTCCCGGATCGGTTTAATTTTGTATCCGACCGGGATTATGCTGATTACATTTATCTGCGTTCCGACTTGTCCACATTGAAAGGGAAAAAGTTTCAGCCCAAACGAAATCATCTGAATAAGTTCAGGAGCAATTATCCGAATTATACATATAAACCTTTGACTTCCGACTTGATTCCCGCATGTCTGGAACTGGAAACTCAGTGGTGCCGGGCGAACAATTGCGCGGAGAATCAGGCCTTGGAGAACGAACGTCGCTCCATGACAGCTGCCTTGCAGCATTTGGAGCAATTGGACGTGATTGGAGGAGTGCTTTATGTGGAGGATGAGATTGTGGCCTTTACTTTTGGGGCACCCATCAACCAAACGACTTTCGATACTTGTGTGGAAAAAGCCAATACGGCTGTAGAGGGAGCGTACGCCATGATTAATTATGAGTTTGCCAATCATATTCCTTCGCAGTACATCTATATCAACCGGGAGGAAGACCTGGGACTGGAAGGACTCCGGAAAGCCAAGCTTTCTTATCAGCCGGAAGTGATTCTTGAAAAATACATGGCGGAGTTGAAATGAGTGTAAAAGAGCAGGTCAGAAAGTTATGGGCAACTTGTTTCCATGACTCGGAAGCGTTCATGGATCTTTATTTCGGTTGCCGCTATGCTGATTCCCTGAATGAGTATATGGAATCGGACGGGCAGGTAATAGCTGCTTTGCAACGTATTCCGTATCGGTTGACGTATGAAGGCATGAATGTGCCGGTTGCCTATATTTCGGGAGCTTGTACACATCCGGCATATCGGGAGCGGGGAGTGATGCAAAAATTGCTGGCCCAGGCTCATCAGAGTATGTTTCGGGAAGGGGTGCTTTTTTCTACTTTGATACCTGCAGAGGATTGGTTGAAAGGTTACTATGCCCGTTCGGGATATACCCTTTGTTTTCAACGTAGAAAAAAGTTATTAACAGCTTCTTGTTTACCTGTTGAAAACTTTCCTAATCGGTGGAAACTGGTTGAAATCCCTCCAGAAAGTGCCTTATGCGGGGCTGCTTTCCGTTTTTATGACCATTTTCAGTCTGATTGTGAAAACTGTATACAGCATAATTGGGAAGATTTCCACATCATATTGGCGGATTTGCTATTGTCGGGAGGTCAGTTGTGGGGAGTTGTAGAGGAAGATGAGCTGCGGGGACTTTGCTTCTGTTTGCCGGAAGGGGAAAAATTGATAATCAAGGAAGTGGTATGCAGGGATAAAACCGTTGAACACGCTATGCTGCGTGGATTATCTTCTCATTATGGTTTAATGGAATTGGAATGCTATTCTTTCTCCAAGGGGCAGCTTTATGAGTTGGGGATGGCAAGAATCATTCATGTAGAGGCTTTGTTCAGATTATTGGCAGGAATATGGACTGGAAACCATTATTTCAAAGTAGAAGGAGATGAGGCTCTTCCGCAAAATAACGGTTGGCATAACTTGGAAAGAGGAATGTATTCCAGAGGTGAATTGAAAGGGCAGACTTATCAAGTGGTTTCTATCAATGAACTTACCCGACTGTTGTTTGACGGAAAATTCCCCTATATGAATCTGATGTTGGATTGAAGTTACATCCGGTTGTCTGCCGTCAGCATACGTTCCAGCTCTTCTGCCGTTAGCTTCAAATGGAACTGTCCGTGGTAGGCAATGGAAATGCCGCCAGTTTCTTCGGATACAATAATGGCCATGGCATCGGTTTCTTGTGATACGCCTAAGGCAGCGCGATGGCGAAGTCCCAATTCTTTGGGGATTTCCAGGTTGTGTGAAACTGGAAGAATGCATCCGGCTGCTTTTATCCGTTTGTGACTGATAATCATAGCTCCATCGTGCAACGGGCTGTTCTTGAAGAAGATATTTTCAATGAGACGCTGGTTGATATTGGCATCAATCAGGTCGCCTGTACGGACAATGTCATCCAACGGAAAATCCTTTTCTATCACAATCAGTGCTCCTACCTTTCCTTTACTCATATTCAGGCAGGCCATCACGATAGGCATGATGTCTTCTTTTTCTGTGTCCGTTTTTTTGTTGCCTTTCAGGAAACGGAACAGGCTGTTGCTGCGGTGTCTGGAACCTAATGACAATAGGAAATGACGTATCTCGTCCTGGAACAAGACAATAAGTGCGATAACTCCTACACTCACCAGTTTGTCGAAAATGGAACCTAATAGTCTCATCTGGAGTACTTGTGATACGATTACCCAAATGATAATGAATACCAGGATACCGATGAAGATATTAATGGAGCCCGACGACTTCATCAGCTTGTAGGACTTGTATAACAGAAAGGCTACCAGCAGAATGTCGAGTATATCTTTGAAACTGAGTATGTAGATGTCGAAAGGCATAATTAAAAGTATGTTGAAGTTCGTGTCTTAAATCATTGGTTTTGCAGGGCATTGAAAATCCGGACGGTTTCTACGGCTGCTTTTACATCATGTACCCTGAGCAGGTTGGCACCTTTCATCAAGGCAATGGCGTGTACGGCAGTTGTTCCGTTTAGGGCATTTTCAGGTCCCCCTCCCAATAATTTATGAATCATTGATTTGCGGGATACTCCTACAAGTATCGGAAGTTGGAATATGGAGAACTCTTCCAGTTTGTTCAGTATTTCATAATTATGTTCCAGTGTTTTTCCGAAGCCAAATCCTGGATCTATAATAAGGTCTTTTACACCTGCAGCCCGGAGCTTCTCGATTTTTTCAGCAAAATAAAGGATGATTTCTTTAACCGGATGCTGGTAATGCGGATTCTTTTGCATGTTTTGTGGATTTCCCTGCATGTGCATCATGATGTAGGGCACTTTCAATTTTGCCACAGTAGAAAACATGTTTGCATCCAAGTCACCGGCAGAAATGTCATTGATGATTGCCGTACCGTATTCTTCTACGCACATCCGGGCTACGTCAGCGCGGAAGGAATCGACGGAAACAATGGCATCAGGGAATTCTCTTTGGATAACCTGTAAACCGTGTTTCAGCCGTTTCATCTCTTCTTCCGGAGATACATCTTCGGCATCCTGACGTGAAGAATAGGCACCAATGTCAATGATGCGTCCTCCCTCTTCTATAATCTGGTGTACCCTGCTGACAATATCCTTTTCTGCTTGTTTACGGCTGTCGGCATAAAAAGAGTCGGGGGTTACATTGAGGATACCCATCACCTGAGGGCGGGATAAATCCATCAGCTCTCCGTTGACGTTGATGTATTTTGCAAACGTTTCTTCCATTTGTTTTTCCTTCATTTTAGCCTTGCAAAGTTACGTACAATAATTTGATTTGTGTGGGTTCTTTCTTGCGAATTTTCCTTGTTGGATAGATTTTTACCCCCTTCAATGTGCTCTTTTTTCACTTTTTGGCAAAAAAACAACTCAAAAGTTTGCAGATTACAAATTTAGTTGTACCTTTGCAACCGCAATTGAGAACGAGACTATCGGGCGTTTAGCTCAGCTGGTTCAGAGCATCTGCCTTACAAGCAGAGGGT
>OHAE01000470.1_pt1 | contig 36779 bp, 27 predicted proteins | sample 1577061 | NCBI WGS metagenome assembly OHAE01 (sample SAMEA3541535, study PRJEB24748) | human gut metagenome | biome: human gut; feature: human-associated habitat; material: faeces | place: China | collected 2012
CGCCACCGCCGGGCCACAAATAGAAGACGTCTTATTGTGCAGTATAGACGCCCATATGGGCCCGGCTCGAAGGTCCTCTGCAGGACCCTCGCCTTCTGAGGAAGGAGGCTGGCCAATAGCGGCGAAGCCGCCATTCTACCTTATGCCCCCGGTGCGAAGCACCTACAACCCGGTGAACGAGCAGAGCGATGTTTACCCACAACCCTTAGCCCCATTCACCCCGTTTGGCCACTCGCCAACCTCAAGGGACAGCTCGACAAACTGAAATTGGCAATACTCCAAAGTCCCTGTTACAGATCCAGTCCGGAATCCATGCCGAAAACCTTCATATGGCGGCTGAAGATGGATTCTCCCCGGTCCGTAAAGTAACCGAGATATTCTGCCACCGTATTGTCTCCGGTAGGCTTTTCGGCGCTGGAACTTCCATAGGCTGTACGGTCTGCCAGGAAGCGGCTGTCCATGGGCATAAAAGAGGCAGAAAGGCCTTCCAGCATGGCGGCAGCGAAAGGAGCAATTTCTTCTGTGGAAATCGGAGTGCCCACCGTAGATACGGCGTCCGTCAGGATAGCGGCTGCTGCCTTCCCTGCTTCCGTCTTTCCGGCTGTGATGGAAAAGGGGCAGGTAAAGAGCGTTTCCACTTCCAGGTAATCCAATGCTGCCAGGAACAGATACAGGGAAGACAGATTTTCCTCGGATACCCCTATCCTTCTTAAATCCACAATATTCCCGGGAATATCATCCACTGCATCCGAAGCACCGGCAGTGAGTACAGAGAAGACCTTCCAGCCGATTTCTTCCCACTCCGGAGCCCCTTTGCTGCAGATTTCTTTCCATATTCTGAAAAGGTCCGCTTCCTTCAGGAGCAGCGGCTTGTTTCCGCTGGGGGGAATATGAAAATAGTGGGCCGATACCTGGGCCTTGGGATTCGGCTTTTCAATGAAATTTTCCGGAAGTCCGGCATCCTTCAGCCGAGATTTCAGATACACCGGAGGCACTCCCATATCAATGAGTCCTCCTACCATCATGTCCACCGTCAATTTTCCATAGCATCTGATAAAAAGAGCTTTCATTACCGGATCTCCTTTCTCTGCCTTCCGCTGCCTGCTCCATCAATGGCCACATCCACATCGGCAGTACCAAATGTTTTCATCTGGTTCAGCATGTCAATGGCCGCATCCAGCAGGGACAATCCCAGGGCAGATCCAAATCCTTCGGCTTCCGTGAAATCATAATGAAGATAGGCATGCATGCCAAGTTTCTGCATCTGCATCTTATGTACCGGTTCTTCATAATAAACGGAAGGAAATACAAAATTCCTGATTTCCGGATACACCGTCACCGCTGCCAGTACGGCTGCTCCGGTTACCGCATTGTCAAAAGCTACAATCATGCCGTTTCTAGCCGCTTCCACTACGAATCCGAAGAGCGCAGCAATCTCGCAGGACCCCACTTCCGCCAGGTTTCCGATTGGATTTTCCCCAAAGTTTCCAATACCAGCCAGCCGGATGCTGTATCCGCCCTTTGCAGATACTTTCATCAGGTCTTCTTTCATGACTGCCGCCGTCACTGCAAGGGCAGAGAGAAGAGACCGCTCCCCTATGTTGCCAAGCCCCGCCGCTTCGACCCCCTGGGAGGCCAGGGTCTTGGCTACGGACATGCCGATAGAAACAGCGCCATTTACCACTTCATCATCCATGGCGGGATGACCATGATGGGTACCATGAATCATTTTCTTTGTCAGCACCCCTTCGATATCGGAGGTATCTTTTTCCAGTCCCACATCCACCAGATATACGGGGGACTCCAGGTTGCGGGCAATCACATTGACCGGGCCATATCCCTGGGCCACCAGTTTCATTTCATCATGAGAAAGCTGCCCCTTTGTCTTGTTCTCACCGTCCACCGCCGTATCTCCGCCAAAAATAACGAGGGCCTTGTTCAGGTAGGACGGCTTTACTTCCCCCCGAATGCCGGCGATACGGACTGCCATTTCTTCCAGTTTTCCTAAAGAATGGATCGGCTTGATCAGGTTATCCACATAAAGCTGGCAGGCCTTCATAATTTCTTCATTCAACTTCGGAATCCCGCTCATGCTTTCACCCCCACTTCTTCTTTAGTTGCACATTCCCGGTACACCGAAAGGGCCAGGTCAAACATTTTCGTCTGGATGCCGGCACCTACGGCTTCGCCGAGGCGGAAATCCAGGTCTATATACTCTGTGAGTCCCAATGCGGCCAGGGACTTTTTATGGGCCTGTTCCAGGGACAGGTGGGACGCCATAAGATAATGGACGGACTCCGGTGCCAGGGCCTTTGCAATGAAAGCACTGGCTGTCGTATTGAATCCATCAATGATGGTCATGGCATGGTTTGCCGCAGCTCCCAGAATGACACCGGTCATGCAGCCGAATTCAAAACCTCCGACCTTGGACAGTACATCCAGACCATCCTTTGGATCCGGGTGGTTCACATCCATGGCAGTCTGCACCACTTCCACCTTGTGCCGAAGCCGTTCATCGGAAATATTGGTTCCACGCCCCGTCACTTCGATGGCATTCCAGTGGTTAAAAGCGCCCAAAATGCAGGCGGAAGAGGTGGTATTGGAAATTCCCATTTCTCCAATGGTGAAAATCCGGTATCCCTCTTTGATTTTCTCTTCTGCAATCTCTATGCCCGTCTCGATGGACCGGATAGCTTCTCCCCGGGTCATGGCCGGACCTTCGGCAATATCCTTTGTGCCCCAGGCAATTTTACGGTCAAGGAGCCCCGGAACGCCGGACATATCCGCATTAATGCCCATGTCCACCACCACCATGTCGGATCCCGCATAGTAAGCCATAGCATTGGCGGAAGCCCCTTTCGTCTCCACATAGGCTCTCGTCATGCCTACGGTGGTAGACTGGGGATAGGCGGAAACTCCTTCCTTGTATACCCCATGATCCGCACAGGCAATCACCGTGCAGCACCTGGGAATGGCCGGAATCACTTCTCCCGTAATTCCGGCATACTGGGTCACCATGGTTTCCATTTTTCCCAGGTCCCCCATGCCAAGGTACAGGTCCTTCCACCGCCGTGCCGCCTTTTCCATGGCGTCCTCATCCAACGGCAGGATATGGTTAATCGTCTCGTCCAATAATCCCATACATTCCTCCTTATTATATATTCATTAGTGATATATTAGTTTTGCAATGATATTCTTATTCATTATACCATATCGGAGACTGGCAAAAGTGAAGCGGAATGAGTGCTGCCAATTTCAGTTTGTCGAGTTGTCAGCTGAGATAGGCGAGCGTCCCCAATGGGGTGGATGGGGCGTAAGGGTTGTGGGTTGGCATCGCTGCGCTCGCCAACCAGGTGGTGGCTTCAACATCGCTTCGCTTGTTGAAGCGGGGGCATAAGGTGGATCAGCCGCCATCGGCGGCCATTGAACCAACAGCCCCCGCTTTGGGAAGGCGGCAGCCTTCCCAAAGCCACAACCCCACGGGGAAAGCGACTCACTGCATTCTCAGTCGCCTACGGCTCCCTACGAATGCAGTTCGCTGCGCACCGGTCGGGCCAGCGAAGCGGCGCCCGACCCACCACCTTTATGCCCCATCCATTCGGGCAGCCCGCCGGCCAGCCACGAACCCCATCAGCTCGTCAGACCGCAATACTACTACGCATTATCAAAATACATATATCTTATTTCCTCATTCATTCCATCGAAATCAATACGGCATAGATTACATATAGAAATTATTCGATAATTTAGGGGGCTTTCCCCGTTTTTATCGGAGCCTTTAAGACCATATTGCAGGAACGTGTATGGACATATCGATAAAAATAATATAAAATGGAATAAGATTTTAATTGTATACGTAACTAAGCGCATACGGGTTACAATATATATGAGGTGATCAAATGAGTGAATTACTTCGCGTGGAAAATCTCCACGTCTCCGTAGGCAGGAAAGAACTCCTCCACGGCATTAACCTCACCGTGAACAAGGGGGAAGTCCATGTCATTATGGGCGTTAACGGGGCAGGTAAATCGACACTGCTTCATGCCATCATGGGAAATCCTGTTTACAAGGTTACTGAGGGCCATATTTATTTTGAAGGACAGGACATTACAAACCTGTCTGTAGATAAAAGGGCAAAGCTGGGCATTTTCCTTTCTTTCCAGAACCCCATTTCCGTGGCCGGCATTACAATGGAAAATTTCATCCGTACTGCCAAGACTACCATTTCCGGCAAGCAGCAGCGTCTCTTTCCTTTCAAGCGTCTCATGCGGACGAGAATGGAAGACCTGGCCATGGATCCTTCCTATGCCCAGCGGTACCTGAATGACGGATTCTCCGGTGGCGAACGGAAGAAGAGTGAAATTCTCCAGATGCGTATCCTGGACCCGAAGCTGGCCATGCTCGATGAAACGGACTCCGGCCTCGATGTGGATGCGGTGCGCATTGTTTCAAAAAATATTTCTGAATATCACAATGAGAACAATTCCCTTCTCATCATTACCCACCTGAACCAGATTCTGAAGTTCATTACGCCGGAATACGTACATGTGCTCATTGATGGCCGTATTGTCAAAGAAGGCGGCCCGGAACTGGTGGATGAAATTGAGACCAACGGCTTTGATGCATACCGCAGTGAGGTGTAATCATGGCTGAAGAAAAGAAAAAAAGCCAGGTAGAAGACGTAAACCGCAGTATTTACGACATCAAAGATAAGGTCGAATATTCCTACAAGGCCGATACGGGCCTGACGGAAGAGGTCATCCGGGAAATTTCCAAAGAAAAGGATGAACCGGAATGGATGCTGCAGAAACGTCTCCAGGCTTTAAAAATTTATAATAAACTGGATGTTCCACCCTGGGCGCCGGATATTTCGGAGCTCGATATGGAACATATCGATACTTACGTCCGTCCGAAGACGGACATGAAGGCCCGGTGGGAGGATCTTCCGGAAAATATCAGGGAAACCTTCGACCGTCTTGGTATTCCGGAAGCGGAGAAGAAGTCCCTGGCCGGTGTAGGTGCCCAGTACGATTCGGAAGTGGTATACCACAATATCCAGAAGGAACTGGAAGAACAGGGCGTTATTTACGTGGATTTCGAGACGGCAGTCAAGAAATACCCGGAACTGATCAAACCTTATTTCGGAAAGCTCATCACTCCGAATTACCATAAATTTGCGGCCCTTCACTATGCCGTATGGTCCGGCGGTTCCTTCGTCTATGTACCGAAGGGTGTTCATGTGGAAATGCCTCTCCAGAGTTATTTCCGGCTGAATGCGCCGGGAGCAGGGCAGTTTGAACATACCCTGATCATCGTGGAAGAAGGGGCGTCCTGCCATTTCATTGAGGGCTGCTCTGCACCCCGTTACAATGTGGCCAATCTCCATGCCGGTGCCGTAGAACTCTTTGTAAAGAAAGGGGCTACCCTCCGGTATTCTACCATTGAAAACTGGTCGAAGAATATGTACAACCTGAACACCAAGAAATCTCTGGTGGAAGAAGATGGGCATATGATCTGGGTTTCCGGATCCTTTGGTTCCCATACATCCTGTCTCTATCCGGATACGGTGCTCAAGGGGGATCGTTCTACTTGTGAATTTACGGGGATTACCTTTGCCGGCAAAGGACAGTTCCTGGACACCGGTTCCAAAGTGGAAGCTCTGGGCAAGGATGTGTCCATGACAGTGAACTCGAAATCCATTTCCAAAGGCGGCGGTACTGCTATTTACCGGGGCGTCGTCTACATCGGACCCAATGCAAAGGGGACGAAGGGCTCCATCAGCTGCGAATCCCTCATGCTTGATGACCAGTCCCGGTCCGATACGATTCCGGATATCGTTATTGAAAATGATGATATCGACCTGGGCCATGAAGCTAAAATCGGCCGCATTCCGGACGAGGATATCTACTACCTCATGAGCCGGGGCCTTTCGGAAGAAGATGCAAAGGCCATGCTGGTCCGTGGATTTGCAGAACCGATTTCCAAAGCACTGCCGCTGGAATATGCGGTGGAAATGAACCGCCTCATCGATCTGGAATTCGAAGGGGCCATAGGATAAGGAGGCATTATGGAAGAAATCAGAATCAACCGGCTGCCTCTTCTTACATACCGCTATCTTCATACCAACGATACGCCTGTACAGTTTGAAGCGCCGGAAATGGGAAGTGAACCCCTGTTTTCCGACAGAACCTACGTGAAAGAGGGCGGAAGCCTTCCGGAGGATTTCCGTGGCGCATCGGAAGAAACGGTGAAAGCTCTGAAAAAGGGCAGTCATTATACCATTACCATTCCTGCCCATACAAAGGCAGAACTTACCGTGTCCCTGACCGGCAGCGAGGAACATCCCGATACGGCCGGTGCCTTTTCGTTCCATCTGGAAGAAGGGGCAAGCCTGGACCTGGTATATCGGATTTCCGGAGGCAAAGAAAAGGGAACCAGTCTTTTCGGAGCCTATTACCGTCTGGATAAAGAGGCAAAGCTCAAAGTATCCCGCGTGGAAAGCGGACTTTCGGGGACCGATGTATATGACCAGCGCCATACGGTACTGGGAGAAAGGGCGAAAGCCGATTTTTCCGCCGCTGAACTGGGTGGAAAAGACATCTATGTCCACAGCTATGGACTGCTGGAAGGAAAGCATGCATCCATGACAGAAAAGGCGGTCTATGCGGGCACAGGAAAACAGCATCTGGACTTTTTCTATCACATCGACCATGTGGGTAAGAAGACCCACGCGGAAATCGATGTGAAAGGAGCCCTGGACGACGAATCCAAAAAGATTTTCCGGGGAACCCTGGACTTCAAGAGAGGCTGCAGCGGCTCCGTAGGCGATGAGGGCGATTACGCCATCCAGCTTGCACCGAAGACGAAGAATATTTCCCTGCCACTCCTGCTGTGCACGGAAGACGATGTACAGGGGAACCATGCATCCAGTGCCGGCCAGCTTGACAGCAATACCATCTATTTTCTTATGAGCCGCGGATTTTCCCTGGAGGAAGCCAGAAGAATCGTGATAGAAGCCCTTATCCGGCCGATTATCGATGGTATGGATGCATCGGTGCAGGATGAAGTGATTACAGAACTCAGGAATAAACTGGATTCCAAGGAGAACGTAAACTATGAACAGTGAACTCATCAGAAGAGATTTTCCGATTCTCGAGACCAAAGTGAATGGCCATCAGATCGTTTATTTTGATAATGCCGCTACCACCCAGCGCCCGCTGCCTGTGGTCAATGCGGTATTGGACTATGTGACCCATAATAACGGCAACCCCCACAGGGGTGCCCATATCTTTGCCATTTCCGCTTCCGAAGCCTATGATTCTTCCAAGGAAGTGGTGCGGAAATTTATTAACGCCAAAAGTGCAAAGGAAATTATTTATACCCGAAATACGACGGAATCCCTGAACCTGGTATCCCGTTCCTACGGAGAAACCCACCTGAAGAAGGGGGACCACATCCTTATTACCATTGCAGAACACCATTCGAACCTGGTCACCTGGCAGAGAGTGGCCCAAAAGACCGGCGCCGTACTGGATTATATCTATGTGGATAAAAAAACCGGCCATTTCCCGGAAGAGGAACTGAAGAAAATCGACGATCCCCGGGTCAAGATTTTTGCTTTCGCCCAGGTGTCCAATGTTCTTGGCATTGACTTTGATCCGAAACCGCTGATTCAGAGAGCCCATGCCCATGGGGCGGTGGTAGTTCTCGACGGTGCCCAGTCCACGCCTCATAAGAGAGTGGACGTGCAGGACCTGGACTGTGATTTCTTTGCCTTCTCCGGACACAAGATGTGCTCCATGGGAGGCATCGGTGTTCTCTATGGCAAGGAAGAACTGCTGAATGACATGGAACCCTTCATGCTGGGGGGAGACATGATTGATGATGTGCATGAACAGGAAACGACCTTTGCCGAGCTGCCGGCCAAGTTTGAGGCAGGCACCCAGTATGTGGAAGGCGCCGTGAGCCTGGTGGCAGCCATTAAATATGTGGAATCCATCGGTTATGATGAAATTCGTGCCCAAGAAAAAAAGCTTGTTGCCCGCTGCCTGGAAGGGATGAAGAAGCTGCCCTTTATTCATATTATCGGACCGGAAAATCCGGAAGAAAAAGAGGGACTTGTGGCCTTTGAAGTGGAAGGTGTCCATCCCCATGACGTGGCTCAGATCCTGTCTGCCGACGGCATCTGCATCCGCACCGGCCACCACTGCGCAGAACCCCTCCATTACTACCTGGGCATCAATGCATCCTGCCGTGCTTCCTTCTATTTCTACAACACCGAAGAAGAAGTGGATTATTTCCTGGACAAACTGAAGGATGTCCGGAAAGTTATGGGGTATGATGATTAATGGAATTAAAACAGCTCTACACCGATCTTATCCTGGAATATAACAAGGACAAGACCAATAAACGTAAAATTTCTGATCCCACGGTTCATGAACACGGGCATAACCCGAGCTGCGGGGATGATATCGATATTGAAGCGAAAATCGAAAACGGCATCATCAAAGACCTGGCCTACACCGGCACCGGCTGCGCCATCAGCCAGGCATCCACAGCCATGATGGCGGAACTCCTGCAGGGGCGAACCGTGGAAGAAGGACTCCGGCTCTGCCGGCTTTTCCTCGACATGATCCGGGGCAAAGTAACCGATGACTCCCAGCTGGAAGAACTGGAAGCCGCCATTACCCTGAAGGATATTTCCAAAATGCCGGTTCGCGTGAAATGCGCCACCCTCGGCTGGCATACCCTGGAAATGGCGCTGGAAAAAGTGGAAAAACAGCTGCAGAAGCAGTGAGAACGCATAAAAAAGACTGTACTCCGGTACGGTCTTTTTCTTTACGGAAAATGAGGCATGAGAATTTAAGGATGGAAGTGCGGCGCGCTATGCATATAGTGATGCAGTTTTTATAGTACCGATACTATGCACTGAAAGCGTACCTTTGGGAGACGGCAGGCCTGTAGAGGGAAGTCTGGCAGAAATAAGGCGTCCGGTATTTCGTCTCAAACACATTTGTGCAAATGGCTCTATTTGTTAAGAACGTGCTCCTTCTACGAGGAACTGCATTCTTACGGTTCATTTCATCTATTGAAAATACTGGCAGCCACGTGCCCCCTTGGAGAAGGGGGCAGCCCAAAGGGCAGGGGATGGATCCGCCTCATAGAGGCGGGACCTGTAGAACAGATGCTTTCCTCCTGATAGCTGCCAATCCATAGAGGAGGAAGGGACTCGCTGGATATTCAGCTGCTGACGTTCCCTGTAGTCCGGTTCGTAGAGTCTCTTAAGTGAAACCCGTTGCTGCTAAGCTGCTTTTTACCAGCCCTGGTCAAAGGCCACAGCTCCTTTGGCCATTGTCCCTTCCGTTTCTTTCATGATACAATGGGGTAGAAACAGATTCAAAATTACGGGAGGAACCTATGAAACAGTGGATGAAAGCTATGGCCATCGGTGCCATGGTATTGGCAGCCATGGCCGGAGCAGGCTGCGGCAGCGAAGGAAATGGGAAGAAACAGGTAGCCATTGTGCAGCTCATGGAACACAAGGCATTGGACGAGGCGAACCAGGGATTCAAGGATGGATTAAAGGAAAACGGTTACGATGACAGCAAGGCCACCTTTATCCAGGAAAATGCCCAGGGGGACCAGTCAAACCTTGCGTCCATCGCGACGAGGCTGAAGGAAAAGAAACCGGCATTGATCTGTGCGATCGCAACTCCGGCAGCCCAGAACCTGGCCAATGAGATTCATGATATTCCCATCGTAGGAACGGCAATTACCGATTACGAGCAGGCCAAGCTGGTGGATTCCAATGAGAAGCCGGGCCGCAATGTCACCGGCGTTTCGGATATGTCCTCCGTGGAAGCCCAGATGAAACTGGGCCTTGCCCTTGTGCCGAATGCAAAGAAAGTGGGACTCATTTACAGTTCTTCCGAGATTAACAGCGCCATCCAGGCGGAACGGATGAAGAAATACTGCCAGGATAACCACATAGAAGTCATGGAAAAAACGGTGACCTCCATCAATGACCTCCAGCAGGTGGCGGAAGCCTTCGCAGGGAATGTGGATTTCATCTATGTACCCACGGATAATGTGATTTCCTCTGCCCTCCCGGCACTGATCAAAGTGACCGATGAGGCGAAGATTCCGGTCATCGGTGGTGACAGCAACATGGCAAAGAACGGAGCCCTGGCTGGGGTGTCTATCAATTATTACCGTCTGGGAGAACAGGCAGGAGCCATGGCGGCAAAAATCCTCTCCGGCAAGGCAAAGGCTGCCGATATGCCTATTGAGTACCAGAAAGATATGGACCTTGTAATCAATAATAAGAGTGCAGAAATTCTGGGCATTTCTATTCCGGGCAATCTGGAAAAACAGGCAGAAATCATCAGCTGAGCGAACTGTTTCGTAATAAAAAGGCTTTCCGGTTCTTTGTGAATCGGAAAGCTTTTTTTATTTCAGTATAGTGACCTTGTTTTTTCCTTCGTTTTTGGCCATGTACAGGGCCTTATCCATGCGCTGGTAAAACAGGTCTATATTTTCACCGGGAAGTGCCTTTGCTACACCAAAGCTGGCAGTAACCCGGGCTTTGTCCGGAAGTATATCAGCTTCGCAGATGGCAAGACGGAGGCGTTCTGCAATTTTTCGTGCATCCTCCAGAGACACGCCGGGGAGGAGAATTACAAATTCATCACCGCCCCATCGTCCGACATAATCATTACTCCGGAGGCGGGAGGCAAGAATGTGAGATATGGCCGTAAGCACCCTGTCACCGATGATGTGGCCATAGGAGTCGTTGATCCCTTTGAAATGATCTACATCGATCATGATGGCATTAAGGGGCTGGTCATCGGAAAGAGCGGCCAGGGAATCGGCCAAAATTTTTTCTATGGTTCCCCGGTTCAGAATATTTGTCAGCCCGTCGTGGGTGGCGATGTAGGCCATCTTTCGGTAGGACTCTTCCAGTTCCTTCGAAGTCATTTCGATAAAACTGGCCAGATGGCGGATGGTAGAAAGGGGATCTCCCGGAAGAACAGCCTTATTGTGTCCCCGTAGAATCGGAGGGGCTGCTTTTTTCGGACATCGGGGCTTTTCGTTGCCGCCTTCCCGGAAAAGGACGAGGAGAGAGGTCATGTCCATGGAATCAGCGTGTTCGGTAGTACCGGCAATTTCTCCCCAGGAACACCCACCGGCAGCCTGATGGATATGCTCAAGGACCGCAAGAGGCATGTTCATGGATTCCTTCAGCACCATGGTTCGAATGGAGGACGAAAAAAGGAGAAGTCCTTCAGGATTGAAATTCTGGGCCAGGGTAAGGGCATCTCGAGCAGCTTTACGAATTTTGTTCGGACTTTCGTAGGATAGATGAATGATATCTCCCTGTCGGCAATCACCGGAAAGAAGAAGTTCTCCGGAAGGACCAAGTCCCCATGGTATCCGTGCGACCGGAGCCCCGTCTCTCATAAGAAGCAGGGGAAAAGCAGCAGCCTTGTTCAGGAAATAGGCGTCCGCATTGACCTGCAGGTATTTCCTGTAAAGCCAAACAGCCGGTTTTCCGTCCAGGGTCTGCAGTATATGGCCGTTTTTTACTCCGGTAACTCTGGCGGACTGTCCCAGCGGTGTCCATCCCAGGATGGAATTCATGTCAATGACCACGGAACCATCATAAAGCAGCAGCAGGCAGCCGTCCCAATAGATATGATCCCGGTCAAAAAGAAAAGGAGAATCGTCAGGAGTACAGGTGCTTCCATGTGCGCCAAAAACCGGAAGAAGAGGGTCAGTCCCTTTAAAAGTCTTCGAGTAATCCATGGTACCATCGTACAGGGAAGCTGCGAGAACTTCCAGCCCCACCGGATGACTGCACCGGGAGAGAAGGGAATGATACAGGGACCGACCTGCATCTTTCGTCTCTGAAGGTATATGACAGGTCCGAATCCGGGTATCCTGAAATTCCATAAGGGTCACTATTGACAGGTTGCTGCGGATTTTTCCGTTCCAGGGAACACCGGATGTTGACATACCTGCAATGAGACAGCGGGGAAATGTTTTTTTCAGACAGTCCATGATTTCTTCCACCATATCACAGGATCTGGTGCTGGTGAAAACATGGATAACAGGGGCCTGCGGGTTTTCAGGATTTATCTTTACTTTCTCTATTTCGTCGTAGAGTGAGTCCAATGTGGTAAAGGCAAATGAATATTGTTTCACTGAAAAAAGCCTCTTATTTTGATGAAAAATAAGTGATTTATTTATGATAATTATATTATAACATAACTATTATTTCATTGGATAGATGGACGGCTTCTTTATGACTTCGCTATTAGACCAATAAAAAAGCCCCAGAGGGCTTTTTTCAAGACAGGGTAGATACCAGAAAGGCCATAAGCATGAGGAGAATAAACATCTGCTTATTGTTTTTTCCACGGATTTCACGGTCCGTAATGTGGACCCCCCAGTTCCATTTTGTATAGAGTGCCATGGCCAGCCAAAGCAGCAGGGATACCACGGTGAGTCGGAATGTGCCTTCCTGGCTGGCGGAAGCAGGCGCCAGGCCGAAGTCCACTGCCACCATCATGAGGAGGGTTACGCAGACAAGGCCGCTTGTGAACAGGAGAAGCCACCGAGGCGCTTCCTGATACAGGAACTTTTCTTCCTTCGTACTGGCTTTGCCCAGAAAATAGGATTTAATGAACCAGAGGCAGATGAGTACTGCCACCCCGTCGAACAGATAATTATGTGCCATTTTTTCATCCTTCCTTTTTCTTTCTATTATGGACTATGGGAGAAAAAGGAACAAGAGGGGGAAGATTAAGCAATAGCCCGGTCAGATTTGTGATGCAGTCAGTATGTTGTCGGCTGCAAAGCCGCAGGGGAAAATTTATTGAAATGGTAAGCAGCACAAAGAAAAACATCTGTAATCAGCGCTTCCCTGGCTCATACCACGACAAAAAGCCCAAAGGGTTATGTCGACTGACTGTGACACAAACCTATCAAAGTCACAGCCTGTTCCTGGAATTGGATCTCCTTCAGGCTTTCTGCCTATGTGTATTCAGTTGTATTGCCAGCTGCGGGATTTGGTAGTCTCCTTTCCACAGGAAGGGAGATTAACCTTGTGCATCGAACGGATTTTATTCCGGAGCTCTTATGGATTCATCTTTGCAGGATGGCTTGCGGCTTATGTCATGTCCGGGTATTTTTTCGAGGCCTCTCCCCGGACAGATTTCTGCCCTCATCCATCTTGATTATACATGAAAGAATAAGAAATTGGAATAGTGAATTTAATTATGCAGTAAAAATATTTTTTATATATTTATCAAGATAAATATTATAGCAGGCAAAGCGCGGCCGAGGGGTAACGGGCTTCCCCTTGGTCACAGGCCATTCCCTTGGAGCCACTTGCCCGCAGGGCTTACTCTTCAGCCATCTTTCCTTATTTTGGACTATAGGCTGGTACCGTTCTATGCTAAAATATATATATACTGATGTAAGGTCATGATTTGCGTACGAGGTGATTTTAATGAACCATAAAAAATGGATGGCTGCCCTGGCAGCCGGCATGCTTTGTGTTTCTTTTTCTTCCTATGCTAACGAAGGGCCGGACTATGAGGCCACTGAGGAAAGTGGAAATGGCGCGGTGACAGTTTCCTTCGCGGCAGCGGTAAAGCAGAATGGGAAATGGGGGGCCGTTGATGGGGCAGGAAAGGTGATCATCCCTGTTTCTTATGATAAAATCGGCCTTAGCCTGTCGGATCCCGATGTAAAGGATAATGATATGGACAGTGAACCGGACCGGGCCAACCTGGTGGAAGTGCAGCAGGGGAAGCTCCGGGGGTTCTATACGAGAAAGGGACAGGAAGTCATTCCTCCTTCTTATGAGAACCGTTCTGTCTGGCAGGAAGGAGCCCTGGCGGTAGAGAAGCCAGATAAGAAAATCATTTTTTATAAAGAAGATGGTTCCCTAGTTTCCAATCAGTCCTACGACCAGGTTTCCGATTTTAAAAATTCCATGGCCATTGTAAAATCTAATGGAAAGTACGGGTATCTCTCCCTTGATGGCAAAGAAATCGCCCCGGTATACCAGGAGGCCCGTTATTTTGATGACAAAGGTCTGGCGCCGGTTCGAGACAAAGGCCGCTGGGGCGTGGTAGACCGGGACGGACATACGGTGATTGCACCGACCTATAAGGAAGCGGGACCCTCGTTTTCTGATGGCCTTCTGGCGGTAGAGGACAACCATAACCGCTGGGGATTCATTGACGGTAAAGGAAACGAAGTGGTCCAGCCCATGTATAAGAGTGTAATTCCGGTCTTTACGGAAGGGTACACGGCAGTGCAGGACGAAGATAAGCTGTGGGGGTTCCTGGACAATAAGGGAAATGTAACGGCTAAGCCACAGTTCAAGGCAGTGCTCACCGGATTTTCTGAAGGTCTGGCCGGCGTAAAAACCATTGATGGCAATGGCTATGCTAAGCCTGATGGCACTATGGCGTTCATGGCCAATTATGACAAGCTGTATCCTTTTGAAAATGGGATGGCCGAGGTCCGCACCGGAGAAACCGTAGAGACCACGGCGGTCCGCCGGTTCCCCATTTCCATCGGCATCGGCTGGGGATGGGGGGACTGGTTCCATCATCACCACCATTACCATCATCCTTGGGGCTGGGGAATCGGATTCCCCGTATGGGATCCCTGGTATTATGATTATGAACCGGTGCCCACGGTCCGCGTAAAGCGGGGGTATATCAATTCCGAAGGCAAAGTCATTGCCAGTCCTTCCAATGATCGTGTCTTCCAAATGGATGATAAGGGTGTTCTTATCCGGAATCAGGGAAAATATGGCTGGGTGAACCGGGATGGTACATTCATTGCTCACATCGAATATGAAAGCCTCATTCCGGGCAGCGAAGATTCTGTGCTCCTCGCACGGAAGGATGACAAGAAGTGGGGCATGCTCTCTATGACTGACGGCAGCGTGCTGGTGCCATTTTCCTATGACGAACTGTACTATATCGAAAAGGGACTCTACGGTTATAAGGAGAAAGGCCACTGGGGCCTCATGACACGGGATGGTCAGAAAGTGACGGAGCCCATTTTCCTGGCCCTCGCTAAGGGGGGAGATGGACTGGTTCCGGTCAAGACAAAGGATGGCTGGAAATATGTGACAGTTGACGGGAAAGACAGCATTCTTTTTAAAGAAGAAGCATCTGATGTGACCCCATTCCAAGATGGCCATGCCGGCGTAAGAATTAAAGGAAAATGGGGAATTATCGATACGACAGGCCGGTTCCTGGTACAGCCGGTGTATGACGATTTGGATATATTGTAAGTAAAGAGGGCAGCGGCCTTCGGTCGGGGCTCTGTCCTTCGGACAAGGCTATGCGCAGCAGGGCTTAGGCTTTGCCTGGGCTCAGGGAAAGAGTATGGATTCAGGCCTGACGGCCTTGGGCTGCGGCCTTCGGTCGGGGCTCTGTCTACCATTGAGGCGATACATCCCTACGTCCTTGACTGGGCTATATCCTCACTCTATAATAGGTCCCATCAGGAGGTACTATAACTATATATGAAACAACATAGTCAGGGTCTGGTGAGACTGGTACTTGTGCTTTTGGTCATTCTCCTTTTTGGCGGGTGTTATCTGGCAGATCCAAAGGCTTTCCATGAAATATGGTCCCTGTTAAAAGAGGGGGAGATTATCAGTATTGCTGATTATATCCGATCCTTCGGCAAGGGAGCGGCAGTTTTTGCTTTTGTGCTGACTGCGGTCATGAATGCCGTCGGTTTCCCACCGGCCATGATTTTTTCCACGGCCTGTACCTTAATTTTTGGGATTGTTCCCGGCATCCTTTTAGCCTGGGTGGCGGAGACCGTGGGAGCTGGCATCAGCTTTCTCTTTTTCAGGACCTTCCTCAGGACTTCGGCGGAAGAGCTGATTGCCAAAAATAAGAAACTTTCCGAATGGGATGAAAAGAGCCGGACCAATGGCTTCCGGGTCATGCTGATTGCTCGGGTGATTCCCTATTTCCCGGCAGCCGCATTGAATGCCTTCGGCGCTCTTTCTAAAATGAGCTTTAAAGATTACCTTCTTGCCTCCTTCATTGGAAAATTCCCGGCTACTGCCATCGAAGCACTTATCGGCCACGATACGGTGACGATTTCCCAGAATCCCCACCGTCTGGGAGTGGTTATTGCTATTTCCATCCTGCTCTACGTGGTTTTCTTCATCTGGGACAGGAGAAGCCGGAAGGCGGCAGAGTGATGGAAGTGGGGCTGCGGCCTGTGGCCGGGGCTCAGCCTGCGGCATGGCGGTGACTTTGTCAAGGCCAAAGCTTGCCGCCTGGGCTTATGGAAGTAATACGGATTCAGGCCTTCGGCCTTCGGTCGGAGCCTGGTTTGCTGATTATCTCATACCGCTGAATGGGGCTAAGGGTGGTAGGTGAACATCGCTTCGCTCGTTCACCGGGTTGTGGCTGCTTGCCAAGACTGACGTCCTGGCGCAGCGGGGGCGTGAGGTTGAAAAGCCGCCTTTGGCGGCAAATCCACCTTATGCCCCTGGTGTGAAGCACCCACAACCCGGTTGGCGAGCGGCGCGATGCCAACCCACCACCCTTAGCCCCATACATATGTATAGGCAAGCAAACCATTTTAGTCATATATCAGAAAGGAACCAATTCATGGACCAACCTACAGAACAGACACTGAATGCCCTCTTTGATTTCTTCAGGGAAATTGACAAGGAGAAACTGATTACCCGGCAGACCTATATTACCGATGCCATTCGCATGGAGGACGATGCGGAACATGCCTGGCATATGGCGGTTATGGCCATCCTTCTTGCCGGGTACAGCAATGAGAAAATCGATGTACTGAAGACTGTATCCATTCTCCTCATCCACGACCTGGTGGAGATTTATGCGGGTGATACCTATGCCTACGGCGGTGTGAGCAAGGAGGACCAGCACAATAAAGAAGCCAGAAGTGCGGACCGGCTTTTCGGAAAACTTCCGGCGGAAGAGGGGAAAAAGCTCAGGGCCCTGTGGGATGAATTTGAACGGGCGGATACGCCGGAAGCCCGTTTTGCCCATACCATGGACAATATCCAGCCCATGATGCTCAACGATTACACCGGCGGCAAATCCTGGAAGGAACACGGGGTGCACCTGTCCCAGATCCTGAAGCGCAATGAACATACTGCCGATGGTTCCTCAGTGCTCTGGGAATATGCCCGGACCCATTTTCTGGAGCCCCATGTGGGGAAAGAAGTGAAGAGGGACTGAAGAGAGAAGGCAGCGGCCTGTGGCCGGGGCTATGTCCTTGAGACAAGGCTATGCGCAGCAGGGCTAAGGCTGCGCCTGGGCTTAAGGAAGAAATATAAGGAAGCGCTGATTAATTCGCAGAGTCAGATTTCATAAAAGTTTTTATGCACTGCTTCGTCATAGCGTTTCTTAAATAGCTCGCTATTCTCGTCGAGTTACTCCTCGCATTGCATAAAAACCCAAGAATGAAATCTGACAACGATTTAATCAGTGCTTCCCTAAATTCCGGTCTTTAGTCGGAGCTGGTGAATAGTGACTGAAGTGGCTGAGGTGACTGGGGGAGGCGGCACACCAATTGGGAAGCGCCGCTTTTTTATGTATGCGGAATATGGTCAATCTGCTGGATGGAGATAAGAGAAATGGGCTGGCATCGCTGGCACTTGCCAATCGGTGCGCAGTGAGCCGCTTCCCCTGTGGGGCGGCAATATCGCTTCGCTCGTTGAAACGAGGCCATTGGTGATCCAGCGGCATTGACGCAGTCAATGCCCTGGTCGAAGAATATAGCCCGGCGAAGCTCCATCATGCCCCTTTACAATCCTTTATTAATTTGCTAAAATGGTCCCATAACTACGGCGATGAAGAAAAGGAGTACGCAGGATCAGCGAGCCGGTGATGGTGAGAGTCCGGCAGGCTGCGGAAGGCGTTTCTGAGCTGCCGCCCGAATAGAGTAGGGCTGCCATGAATGAAGGTGGGCCGCAAGGCCAATGAGGGTGGAACCGCGGGTCAGGTATCCCTGTAACTCGTCCCTGTAACAATTGTGTTACAGGGATTTTTATATTGTTTTAGGAGGAAATATGACATTTCAGCAGATTGTTTTAGCACTCCAGAAATTCTGGTCGAAGCAGGGCTGCGTGCTGGGCGAAGCTTACGACACAGAAAAAGGGGCAGGCACCATGACCCCTGCCACTTTCCTTCGGGTTGTAGGACCGGAACCGTGGAATGTGGCCTATGTGGAACCATCCCGCCGTCCGGACGATGGCCGGTATGGAGATAACCCGAACCGCCTGTACCAGCATCATCAGTTCCAGGTCATCATGAAACCGTCTCCCAACAATATCCAGGAAATTTACCTGGAATCGCTGAAGGAGCTGGGAATCGATCCGGAAGAACATGATATCCGTTTCGTAGAAGATAACTGGGAATCCCCGACACTGGGAGCCTGGGGCATTGGCTGGGAAGTATGGCTGGACGGTATGGAAATTACCCAGTTCACCTATTTCCAGCAGGTCGGCGGCATCGATGAACATCCGGTGGCCGTGGAAATTACCTATGGCCTGGAACGTATTGCCATGTACATCCAGGAAAAGGACAATGTCTATGACCTCGTGTGGACCGACGGTGTCACCTACGGCGATATCTGGCATGAAAATGAATATGAACAGTCCGTGTACAGCTATGAACTTTCCGACCATGATATGCTGTTCAAGCTGTTTGATATGTACGAGAAAGAAGCCAAGAGGGTGGTAAAGGCAGGCATGGTACTTCCGGCCTATGATTATGTGCTGAAATGCTCCCATTCCTTTAACCTCCTCGATGCAGCAGGGGCGATTTCCCTTTCCGAAAGAACGGAATATATTTCCCGGGTAAGAAACCTGGCAAGAATGTGTGCCAAGGCCTGGCTGAAGAAACGGAAAGAATTGGGATTCCCCATGCTGAAAGGACGTGAAGCAAAATGAGCAAGAATCTTCTTTTAGAAATCGGAACAGAGGAAATGCCGGCTAATATCATGTCCGGCGTAGTGGACCAGCTCCGTGCCCTGTCCGATGCAAAATTTAAAGAAAGCCGTATTTCCTTTGAGAAAATTACGGTTTATGCTACACCGAGAAGACTGGCAGTACTCGTAAAGAATGCGGCAGACCGCCAGCCCGATGAAGAAGTAAAAAAGAGGGGCCCCTCCATCAAGGCAGCCTTTGATGCCGATGGCAACCCCACCCGCGCTGCCCAGGGATTTGCCCGGGGCCAGCATATCGACCCGTCCCAGCTTGTGAAAGAAGGGGACTATACCTGGGCCCATGTGGTCAATGAAGGCAAAAAAGTGGAGGAAGTGCTCCCGGACCTGTTCCTGTCCCTCATTACGGGACTCAATTTCACAAGGTCCATGCGCTGGGCTGATGAAGAAGCCCATTTCATCCGTCCGGTCCGCTGGATTGTGGCGCTGGCCGACGATGAAATCATTCCGGTGGAATTTGCCCATGTAAAGAGCGGCCGTGTGAGCCGGGGTCACCGCTTCCTCTGCAAGGAACCGGTCACCATTGAACGGCCGGAAGACTACAAGGAAGATATGCGGAAAGCCTTTGTCATCGTGGACCAGGATGAACGGCGCAGCATGATTAAGAAGGGCCTTCTGGAAACAGCAGAAAAACTGGGCGGCCATGTATGGCATAATGCGGATCTTTTGGAAGAAATCAACTACCTCGTCGAATATCCGACACCCCTCTATGGCCGGATTGACGATGAATTCCTGAAGCTGCCGGTGCCGGCTGTGGTCACTCCTATGCGGGACCACCAGAGATACTATCCTGTACGGAATGAAGATGGCTCTCTCATGCCCTATTTCCTCACTGTCCGTAACGGCGGCACAAAGGCCCTGGAAAACGTACAGCACGGAAACGAAAAGGTGCTTCGGGCCCGTCTGGATGATGCGAAATTCTTCTTTGAAAACGATCGGAAGAAGACACTGGAAGGCCACCGGGATGACTTGACCCGCATCAATTACCAGGAAGGCATGGGTGATATGCGGGATAAGGCAGACCGCCTGCAGAAGCTCACTGCATTTATCGGCGGCGACTGGCATTTCACCGATGAAGAAATGAAAGATGCCGACCGGGCGGCCTACCTGTCCAAGTCCGACCTGGCTACCGGCATGGTTACTGAATTCACCGAACTCCAGGGGGAAATGGGCAAGGAATATGCACTGCTGGATGGGGAGAAACCGAATGTGGCACAGGCCATTTTCGAACAGTACATGCCCCGTTTTGCCGGCGATATTCTTCCTAAAGAATCCATCGGCCGTGCCCTGTCCCTGGCAGACAAGCTGGATAACCTGGCAGCCACATTCCTCCGGGGCCTCATTCCTACGGGCTCCCAGGATCCCTTTGCCCTTCGCCGACAGACCATCGGCGCCGTAAATATCCTGGTGGACGGCAAGATTCACTGGGATATCCGGAGGGGCATTGCGAAGGCGCTGGAACTGCTGCCGGGAGAAGAGGATACGAAGAAGACGGTCCTCTCCCAGGTGGAGGATTTCTTCCGCCAGCGTATCCGTGCCATCCTTCTGGACGATGGCATTGAGTATGATATCATTGATGCCGTTCTTGCCGGACCGGTGGACGACATTTACGCTATCTTCCTCAAGGCACAGGCCATGACAGCCAGCCATCTGAAGGAAGAGACCGATCTTCGCCAGGCCGTTACCCGCCTTGCCAATATTACCAAAGGCAAAGAGGGGGGAGACGTGAACCCGGCACTCTTTGAAGAAGATGCGGAAAAGAACCTGGAGGCTGCCCTGGAAAAGGCCATGGCTTCCGTGGAACCGCTGTATAAAGAATACCGCTATGCCGATGCCCTGCCATACCTGAAAGAACTGACACAGCCTATCAATGACTACCTCGATAACGTCATGGTTATGGTAAAGGACGAAGCGGTGAAGAATAACCGCATTGCCCAGTTGAAAAAGACCCTTGCCTTCTTCGATGGCTGGGGCGACTTCAGCAAACTGGTGTGATTGCGCATTCTACTTGTGTTTTGACAGTTAATTGATCAGGGTGTATGTCCTGCCGGAAACTGAATTTCGGCAGGACATTTTTGTTCGGATTCATTTATTGTTAATTTACATATACATAGTGACAGGGGGATGGAAACGGGTTATAATAAACAAAAATGTCATTTTGGCAGTATGGGAGACTGTCAAAAGTAGAGAGGGTGGATGTAATATGTCTCAAACGGTATGGTCCCTTGTACCGCCGGTGGTCACGATTATCCTGGCACTGGCAACAAAGGAAGTGTACATGTCTCTGGCTATCGGTATCTTTATCGGTGCCTTCATGTTTGCCGGATTCAGTGTACTTGGTGCCATCGACACCATGTTTAAAATTATGTCGGACAAAGTGGGAAGCAATGTCTATATTCTGGTTTTCCTTGTCCTTTTAGGAATTATGGTGGCGGCCATCCAGAAGTCCGGTGCCTCCCAGGCCTATGGGGATTATGCGGCAAGAACCATTAAAGGGAAACGAAGTGCCCTTTTTGTTACCATGCTCTTAGGCATCCTTATCTTTATCGATGATTATTTCAATTGCCTTACGGTAGGTACGGTTATGAGACCGGTGACAGACCGATTCAAGATTACCCGTGCCAAGTTGGCTTATATTATCGATGCCACAGCAGCCCCAGTCTGCATCATTGCTCCGGTATCCAGCTGGGCGGCTGCGGTGACTTCTTCACTGCCTGAAGGAAGCTCCATCGATGGATTTGCCCTGTTTCTGGAAACAATTCCGCTGAATCTCTATGCCTGGCTTACCATTATTTTCATGGCAGTTCTGATCTGGTCGGGAAAAGATTTTTCCAGAATGGCAAAGTTTGAGAAAGAAAGCGGCGGTACTCTCGTTATCCCGGCGGAGTATGCAGAGGATGACAACAATGGACCCGTGGGGAACGGGAAAATCATTGACCTCATTCTTCCCCTGGTTGTCCTCATTGGAGGGTGCGTCTTCGGCATGCTCTATACCGGCGGCATTCTGGAGGGCAAGGGCGTAGCTGAAGCATTTGCCAACTGTGAATCCGCAAGGGGGCTTGTCATTGGTTCCTTTATTGCGCTTGTATTTACATTTGTTCTGTATATTCCAAGAAGAGTTCTGAACTTCAGTACTTTCTGCAGCTGCTTTGTGGAAGGCTTCAAACAGATGACCTCGGCCATCATGATTCTTTCTCTGGCTTGGACATTGTCCGGTATTGTGGGCAAGGAATATCTGAATATTGGCGGCTATGTGGGAAGCGTAGTTTCTAATAATGCCACCATTGCCATCATGCTGCCGGCCCTGTTCTTCCTTGTGGCTATCGGTCTTGCTTTTGCTACCGGTACATCCTGGGGAACTTTCGGTATTCTGATTCCAATTGTTCTGGCTATCGTATCCAATGATACCCATCTTATGATTATGACGGTAGCCGCTGTCCTGGCAGGTTCTGTGGGTGGCGACCATGTATCTCCGATTTCCGATACCACGATTCTGGCATCGGCGGGAGCCCAGTGCCACCACATAGACCACGTATCTACCCAGATTCCTTACGTCCTTGTGGTAGCCGTAAGCTGTGTCATTGGCTATCTTGTAGATGGCATCACCGGAAACGGTATCATCGGAGATGCAGTGGGTCTGGTATGCATGCTTATTATTATGGGATATTTCCTGAAATTCAGATCCTATCGTAGTGAGGACTGATAGATGGTTATTAAAAACTGCAAGCCCGTCGAATCGGTTTGCAGTTTTTTTGTAGTTCAAGGAAGTTCTGATTAAATCGCTATCGGATTGTGATGCGGGATATCATTCGATATGATTGGCGAGCTATACAAGTAATGTCATGTAGCAGTTCTTCGGCGGACTGCTGCCCTGGCCAGACAAATGATAAAAGAAAGTGCCTTATTGAGCAGTAAAGATGCCTGCATGCGATTGGATTACTGGTCACCTTTATTGCATATCAAAGCGTCTTCCTTCGGGCCGCAGGTCGGTTCGGAGAGCGAAAGGGTGCATAAATATCCCTTTGAAAATTGATGCTGTAAAATAGACCACTGCTTCCCTGATGTGAAAAATATGTAAGTAATTGTTTGGCTTGAATAAAACGGTACTTTTTTATTTTTCAACGTTCAAAGTTTGATTATGATACAATAATAGTATAAAAATTATCGATGTGATGATTTGCGGGTTTACATTGTCGCTTTAATTATGGGATTGGTTTTACCTTTTACAAAGGTTTTACTTGGAAGGTGTAAGGTTAGAAGTGGAGTGTTGTTGGATACCTGCCGATTCTTACATCAGTTATTCAATGGTTCCAACGGATTTTAAACAGGAACGGGGGCTCGCCATGTCGGAGCAAAAGCCACTCATCTATGGGATTATTCATATCGGATCATCCAATCTTTCCATGCGTATCGTGCAGTATAACAATGTGAAAGATATCCGGGTGATTGAGTCTGTCCGCAAGGACACATCCTTTGGGGAAGAAGTATTCATCCACAAAAAGCTGTCTTTTCCCTCTATCAAGAAACTGTGCCGTATGCTGGAAGGGCTGAAGCAGCTGCTCCTGGACTACCAGGTCAAGGTATATGCGGTTTATGCGACGGCCGTACTCCGGGAAGCGGAAAACTGCCGGTCCATTCTTGACCTGATCCGGGTGAATACGGGGTTCAACGTGCAGGTGGTGGATATGCCACAGGAAATCTATTTCAAGCACTTTGGCCTCCAGTATCAGTTCAAGCAGTACAACAAGGCCAACGAAGACCGTCTTGGCAATAATTTCCTCTTCGTGGATATCACATCGGGCTGCGTGGGACTGACGGTCTGGGAGAAAGGGGCCCTCTGCTACCAGCATAATGTGCATATCGGCACCCTGCGGCTTCTGGAGACATTCAAGATGAACCAGAGGGACTCTATCAATTTCCCCGAAGCTTTGAGTGAATACATCCATGCCATCATGGAACCCCTGTGGGTGACGGTCCGGAAATACAAGATCGATACGGTCATCCTCTCCGGCCGTGAAGCCCGCATTGTGGGGCGGCTCATGAATGTCAAAATCGGTGCCGGCGTCATTGAAGTGAAGCCGGAGAAAATTACCCGGTTCTACGAAGAAGCGGGCGCTCTTTCTACGTCCATGACCATGCAGAAATACCACATCACCGAATCCCTGGCTTCCGTCGTTACACCGACAATCCATATTTACCAGGAAATTCTCAATAATGTGCCGGTCAATAACGTAGTCATGATGGGCATGACCTTTGCAGAGGCGGCCAGCATATTCTATGGGGCCCAGAAGACGAAAGACCCGGCCCTGCTCTATATGAGAGCCCAGAATCTGGAACTCACAAGGTCCATTGCGGCTTCCTATTATTATGAGCCGGAACATGCGAAGGCCATGGAACTTTACAGCTATCACATTATCCGGGCTTTTGACCAGTATAATGGCCTCAATGAACGGGATGAGTTCCTGCTTCGTATGGCCATTATCCTGTACCAGATCGGGAAATACGTAAACCTTCTCGGATCTTCCGCCCATGCATGGAGCATGGTCAGGGGCACCGATATTTTTGGCATTTCCGATAAGGAAAAGGATATTGTAGCCTGTATTGTGTATTACGACCATAAAGGCATGCCCAATGATGATGATGAGCCATTCCGGATTCTTTCTGATGATTCCAAGATGACCGCACTGAAGCTGATCGCCATTTTCAGGCTGGTCCGGGCTATGGATATGTCCAGGAAACAGAAACTGAAAGACGTGACAGCCCGCATTACGAAGGATGCCCTGCTTATCGAGTACGAAAGCAGCGAGAATACGGCCCTGGAAACATGGATGTTCGATAAAGAAAAAGAATTCTTTGAAAATATTTTTGGCATGGAAGCCAGACTTGAGCGGAGGTAACTATGGACGTGGACGTAAAGAATTACCGGTTTTATCTGAACAGGGAACTGTCCTGGCTCCAGTTTAATAGAAGAGTTCTCCAGGAAGCGGTGGATCCGAACAATCCACTCCTTGAAAAACTGAAATTTCTTGCCATCACCAGCTCCAACCTGGATGAATTTTTCATGATTCGCGTGGCTGGCCTGAAACACCAGAAAGAAAATGGGGTAAAGCGCCGGGATATTGCCAACATGACGCCGGAAGAACAACTGGCGGCAATTTCCGATACCTGCCAGCGTTTGGTGGCAAGGCAGTACCGCTACCTGAAGATGATCCTGAAGGAACTGGAATCGGAGGGACTCTATTTCATCCGTCCAGGAGATGCCACTCCGAGGCAGCAGAGATGGCTCGATGATTACTTCGAACGGGAGATTTTCCCGGTAGTCACGCCGATGGCGGTGGACTCTTCCCATCCATTTCCTTTCCTGGCATCCAAGAGCCTGAATATTGCCATGCTTCTGGAACGGAATGAACGGGATATGACATTAGATGAGGAAAATGATATCGACGTAAAAACGGCTATTGTGCCGGTACCGTCTGTCCTGCCCCGTATTATCCGTCTTCCGGACAGCGAAGACCATCCGGGACGCCATGATTTCGTATTCCTGGAAGAGGTGCTCTGCCATTTCGCAGCCCGCCTGTTTATCGGATTTGACCTGCTGGAAGCAAGGCCATTCCGTATCACCAGGGATGCGGACCTGAACCTGGATGAAGAAGATGCCCAGGACCTGGTGGTGGAAGTGGAAAAACAACTGAAAAAGAGACAGCGCGGGGAAGCGGTGCGCCTTGAATTTGAACGGGGCACCAGCCGTTTCATGTGCCGGTTCATGACCTCCGAAATGAACCTTGGACCCGAAGATATGTATGAAATCGATGGGCCCCTGGATATGACGGCATTTTTCTCTTTTTGCGGTATCAAGGGCTACGACAACCTCCGTTATCCGAAAGCCCATCCCCATAAGCCCTGGTCTATGATCCAGATGGAACGGGAAAACAAGCATAATATTTTTGATATGATCCGGGAAAAGGACCTACTCGTCCATCTTCCCTATGAATCTTTTGACGATTCCGTCGTGAATTTCGTGGCTTCCGCAGCTTCTGACCCCAATGTGCTGGCCATCAAGCAGACCCTGTACCGTGTGTCCTCTTCCAGCCCCATTATCCAGGCTCTGGAAAAGGCGGCACAGAACGGGAAACAGGTGACGGTGCTCATGGAAGTAAAGGCCCGGTTCGACGAAGCCAATAACATCCTCATGGCCCGCCGTCTGGAAAAAGCGGGCGCCCACGTTATTTATGGTCTTGTGGGACTGAAAACCCATTCGAAATGTACCCTCGTCATCCGCAGGGAAAAGGATGGCATCCGCCGCTACGTCCATGTGGCTACAGGGAACTACAATGCCTCCACGGCTAAACTGTACACGGACCTTGGCATCTTTACCTGTAATGATCGCTTCGGCACCGATGCTTCCGCTTTCTTCAATCTCCTTTCCGGGTATTCAGACCCGCCTATCTGGGATTCCTTCATCGTAGCCCCCATTAATCTCCGGCAGCGGTGCATGGAACTCATTGACCGGGAAATTCACTTTGCCCTCCAGGGAGAGCCGGCCCGCATCGTGGCCAAGATGAATTCCCTACTGGATAAGGAAATCATTGCCAAACTTTATGAAGCCTCCCGGGCGGGCGTGAAGATTGAACTCATTGTCCGCGGTATCTGCGTTATTATTCCCGGTATCCCAGGAGTCAGCGATAATATCACCGTAAGAAGCCTGGTGGGCCGTTTCCTGGAACACAGCCGGGTATTCTGGTTCCTGAATGGCGGACGGGAAGAGTTCTATATCGGCAGTGCCGACTGGATGCCAAGAAACCTGAATGACCGCGTGGAATTGATGATTCCGGTGAAAGACAAAGATCTCTGCCAGCGGCTGAAAGAAATGATCAACCTGGAACTGGCGGATAACCAGAAAACCCATATCATGCAGTCCGATGGCACCTGGAAGAAAGTTATCGCTCCGGACCATAAAGTGGCCGCCCAGGCCCGTTTCCAGGAATTGGCGGAAGAACGGGATAAAGAGGCAGAAATGACTCTGGCCCAGAAGATGGAACCTTATGTACCGGTCTTTGGAAAACGGTAATAGTTCCTGCATATAAAAGGCTGTGAAGAACATGATTTTCTTCACAGCTTTTTTATTTCCTGAAAATCCGGAATTTGCAAACCGATGATAAACATGGTGATATCCACTTTAAGCAATAATTGATAGCATTTTTGGGAATAGCTTATTCAAATAGCCTTATTTCATATTCCTTTTTCCCACACGAAGTCAAATTCAGCAAAAACATGTGTTTTAGAAGTCCAAAATATGGGACAAAAAGAGCCTATCTGATGGTATGCAGATTATGCATATATGGTTTACAATCACTTGATGCAAAAATAGGAGAAGAAAGGAAAGTGCCGAAAAAACCGTACAGTTTTCGATATTACCTGCTCTCATTTTTTGCTAAAGTCCAGTGTAATAAGACAGAATTGACAATTAGCGAAATGAAAAAATATAGATATTATCTAATAATATACGGATTTCATGATGAAGGATATCCATTATATTTTGTGCAAATACATATAGGGTATGATATATAAATCACGATAAATACAGATAAAATATAGTATTTACTATTTGTAAACTGCGATAAATTTGACAAAAAGTCTCTCTATGGTAGAATGACTGCCATAGGAGTGAAGTCATATGAAACATAGAACCTTTGAGAAAGCAGTGAAAGCAATCACCTGTTCCCTGCTCCTCTTTTCCGTGGCTGCCCAGGCGGACCTTTCCATGGCCTTCGGGTTTGGCATGTCTAATGAGGACAAGACGGTAACCGTGTATGATGGCAGTCAGAAGAAAGTCATTACCACGAATGCGACCAATTTTAAACAGGTGCTGAATGATTCCGATGTGGTTTTAAATGCCTATGATAAATATTGGACCAGTGGAGACGATGTGCGGGATGGTTCTGTTGTGGTGATAGAAAGGGCAAAGCCGGTGACTATTGTGTCGGGGAATCGGGCTAAGACCGTGTATACCACAAAACAGACTGTGCAGGGCGTGGTGAATGAGGCAGGATTCGACTGGAAGAAGATGATGCCCATTGAAGATGGCATGATGAAAGTGACACAGGGGATGCAGATTCATGTGGTTCCCTATACATCCCGGGTTGTGAACCGGGTAGAATCCATTCCGGTCCATTATAACAGCTGGTACGACAGCACCCTGGCTCCGGGACAGATGGAAATTGTCCAGGAAGGAACCCAGGGAAAACGGGAAGTGGAAATGGAAGAATACATTTCCGATGGTAAGGTAATCCGTGCAGAAGCGGGACATGTAAAAATTCTCAGTCAGGGAATACCAGGTATTGCCAAGACCGGCGATATGGAAGGAACCCAGGGTTACGTACGAAATATGAGTGCCAGTGCTTACCATCCCACTGATGGAGATGGATTCGGTATTACCGCTACCGGCACCCGAGCCGGTCATGGTACCGTAGCCGTTGACCCCAGGGTCATTCCGCTGGGATCCTCTGTATTTATCCCCGGATATGGTGAAGCGGTAGCAGCAGATACAGGCGGCGCCATTATTGGTGACCGTATCGACCTGTGCATGGAAACATTTGAAGAATGCTACAACTTTGGAAGAAGGAATGTAGAGGTCTTTGTGAATTACTGATTTCATAGGATCATACGAGCGGTGAAGGAAGATAAAGTCCTTTGCCGCTTTTAGCGTATATGTGGGGGGAATGAACTGACCTGCCTTTCCCACCGCCCACTATCCATATGCTATAATACAAGCCAGGAGGAATTTATGAGAACATTACTGATTGCTTTGGGGGCGGCTGTACTGGACCAGCTGGTGAAATGGATTGTGCAGACCCATATGGAACTGGGACAGACCATTCCTTTGATAAAGAGTGTATTTCATTTGACCTATATTCTGAATCCTGGCGCTGCTTTTGGACTGCTTCCCCATAAGGACTGGTTTTTCCTGGCCATTGTGGTGGTATTGTACGCTGCCTTTTTTATTATGCGCAAAAAAATTCCGGAGAAACCGGCCTACTTTTCGCTTGCCATTGCCATGCTTCTTGGCGGTGCTCTGGGAAACGCCATTGACCGTGTCAGGATTGGTGAAGTCATTGACTTCTTTGATTTCCGCATCTGGCCCATATTCAATGTGGCGGATATTTTTATCTGCCTGGGGGTAGGGCTCATTGCTTTTTATTTTTGGAGACACAGTTCATGAATCAGATTACCTGCCATATTACAGAAAAAGAAGAGGGCCTGCGTCTGGACCAGGTCCTGAAAGAGGCCGCGGGCCTTACCCGCTCAGAAGTGCAGAAATGGATCAAGGAAGGAAAGGCGGTTCTGGAACCGGGACGCATGGTGCGGGCTAATTACCACGTGAAATCGGGAGATACCATTTCCTTTTCCTGGGAAGAAAAGGGAGAACTGGTGCTGGTGCCCCAGGACATACCTCTGGATATTCTCTATGAAGACGATGATATGATAGTTATCAACAAAGCAAGGGGTATGGTGGTGCATCCGGGCTTTGGGAATCCGGACGGTACGCTTGTAAATGCCCTTCTTTACCATTGCGGCGATAGCCTTTTTAAAGCATCGGAAGATCCTATCCGTCCGGGTATTGTTCACCGTCTGGACAAGGATACATCGGGCGTCATGGTGGCAGCCAAGTCAGCCCGTGCGTTCCCCGTACTGAAAGAAGAAATCGCATCCCACGAAGCCCAGCGCCATTATGTAGCCCTGGTCCATGGGCAGATGGAAGGAAATACGGGGGTCATCCGGCTGCCCCTGGGACGAAGCACGAAGGACCGGATGAAATGGGATGTGGAGCCTAAGACCGGAAAACTGGCGGTAACCCATTATCGGGTACTGGAATTTATGCCGTCTTATTCCTTCCTGGAGCTGAAGCTGGAAACAGGAAGGACCCACCAGATTCGCGTTCATATGGCCCATATCGGTCATCCTGTGGTGAACGATCCCCTCTATGGATGGAAGAAAGACCATTTCCCCATTGAAGGACAGGCCCTCCATTCCTGGACCCTGGACCTGAAGCACCCCGTCACCGGCGAACCTATGCACTTCGAAGCCCCGGTGCCGGAGGATATAAAGCTCTGCCTTGCTATGGCAAGGAAAGGGGAATAAAAAGGGACAGAAAGTCCTTTGAAGAAATGATGACAGATAAGTTTTTGGCAGCTCAGGAAATCAGAGTGGCCGTGGAAGCGCAAGGAGTGGTATACCGCAAGTTTTCTCCTGCCCCTCAGAATTATTACCTTTGGGGCAGGCACTACCTGTTGACCACTTTGTCATAAAAGGAGGCTTACCTTGGAACGTAGAACGATTCATGTACCCGGATTTACCATCGGAACAGCGGAAGACAGGGAAGGACTCACCGGAGTGACGGTGATTCTGGCGCCGGAAGGTGGCGCTTCTGCCGGCGTAGATGTAAGAGGATGTGCTCCGGGAACAAGAGAAACGGACCTTTTGAATCCGGAAAAAACGGTACAGAAAATCCACGCCGTCGTTCTTTCTGGCGGCTCCGCCTTCGGGCTGGAATCGGATTCCGGAGTTATGAGATTCCTGGCGGAAAAGGGAATCGGCTTTCCGGCGGGGCCGGGTATTTTTGTACCCATCGTCTGCGGCGCTGTGCTCTTTGATCTTACCATCGGCAGCAGCCATGCCTTTCCTGACTTGGCCATGGGATATAAGGCGGCCAAAGAAGCTTCCGATACATTTCCTGTAGGATGCTATGGCGCAGGAACGGGAGCTACCGTAGGAAAGCTCACTGGCTTTGACCATGCCATGAAAAGCGGGGCCGGATATGCGGAATTCATCCTTCCCGGCGGCCTTTACGTAGGAGCTTATATGGCGGTCAATGCGTGCGGAGAAATTTATGAGGGAAACCATGTACTGGCCGGCGCTCTTGCTGAAGATGAGAAGACAATCCTCTCTTCCCATGACCTCATGATGCATGGATATAAAAGAAATATGGGAACCAATACTTCCATCGGATGCGTCATGACAAATGCAAAACTGACAAAGGCAGAGTGCAGGGCTGTATCCGGTATGGCCCATGACGGCTATGCCCGGGCTATTCGTCCTGTCCATACTACCATGGATGGAGATACCGTTTTCACCATGGCCTCCGGCGAAGTAGAGGCGCCTGTGGATACGGTGGGCTATCTGGCGGAAGAAGCCATCCGCCTCGCTATCCTTGATGCTGTCCGTACAGCTGAGGCTATGGGTGGTCGTCCGGCATACAGGAATATTGCGGGAAACGAAACGGGAAAATGACTGATGGAGCCAATTGGATGGTTGTGTTTAGTTGTCCATGGCTTTTCATACTCATTGACAATCATGCATTTGCCATTTATAATGGAATGTACCCATAAGGGGATGTACCGGTTTCGACAGGAGATTCTAGTCCATAAACAGCGAGTCGGGATTCCATCTACCCCGTGAAACGGTGGACAAACTTAAACGCAAAACGTGATTTTGCTTTAGCAGCCTAATCTGCTAATGTCCCCTGGCGTTTTCCTATGACTCCAGGCTGACATCAATCAATAGGATACCGGAGAAGGATGTTCGGGACTTCCGAGGGAAACCAATTCCGAAATCGGCAAAGGCAGTTTGTTCCTGTACGATACTTTGCTTAAATATCAAACAGGCACTGCACTCGGAGAAATTTATGGGACAGGCTTTTTGGACAGGGGTTCGACTCCCCTCATCTCCACCAATGATGACAGGACCACGAAAGTGGTCCTTTTATTGTGCAGGGAAATATAGAAACAGAGGCGTCCTATGGCTGCATCAGGATCTCCCTCTGAGACCATCCTTGAATATGCAGGCCTTGGGAGAAGGGCCGTGACAAAGGCACAGGATGGATGCCGCGAAGCGGATGGCTCACGGTAAGCGGATCGCTGACAATCGTCTTACGATATGAGGTTCTGATCAGTGATTGTGACCAATATCCCATTGACAACATTTAATAAATTGAATATAATAAATATATAATAGGTTACAGAAATAAATGCTGAAAAATAAAGGAGTGATTTGTATGATGGGTCCGATTTCCGGTATAGATAATGTAAATCAGGTCATCGCAAAGGGCGATGTGATTTTAGGATTTTCTTCTCCCACCTGCGGTTATTGCCGCAAGATGCGTCCCATGATGGAAAAGATAGCCGGCTCATTGCCGGTACCGATTTATGGAGTCAATGTGGAAGAGGATAAAGATGTAGCTGAACGATTTGAGGTAACGGCGACCCCAACTCTCATCTATTTCCACAATGGAAAACCGGTGGACCGGATTGTTGGTTCCAATGGAGTAGGATTTGAAGATTTAAAGGCATTCGTAGAAAGATCTCATAAATAAATGAATTGGCAGGGATACAATATGTTGCACCCCTGCTTTTTGTTTGAAATTCTTTTGGCGAGGCCCACGATGGACAGGACACGTGATACAATAAAAAGTAGCGAAAACCACATGATTCATGGAGGAAGTGAGATTTATGGAAAGAGGAGCAGCCAATCTGACAAGGGCAGAACTCCTGGAATTGGGAATGCAGTACAAACAGATCCGGAATTATGAGAAAGCAAAGGAGTATCTGAAAGAAGCTTCCCTGCAGGGAAGCGGTAAAGCCATGAAGGAACTCTTTAGACTGGGATATAATTTTTATAAAGAAAAAGACTATGCCCAGGCTTTTGACTGCTTTGAAATTCCTTCAAGAATGGGTCATGCTCCAAGTACCTTGTATCTGGGGCGGATGTATGAGTTTGGCTATGGCAAAAGGACCAATATCCAGAAAGCCTTCGATCGGTATGCAGAGTCCTACCAGCAGGGGCTTGCCCTGGGAGCTTATTATGCCGGGCGGCTCATGATGGCAGATGCGCTCCACTCCGAAGAAGTACGGGAAATTGCTATCAGCTGGTTTAAAGAGGCCATTGCCGGTGGCGTTTATAAGGACTATGCAGAAATAGGCAAACTGTATCTGAATCGTGGTGCGAAAGAGAGACCCGGCGACCCGGTAAAAAACGATAAAACGGCCTTATCCTGGTTCCTTCGCGGTGCTGTTCATGGCGATAATATGTGCCGGGAAATAGCAGCAGACTGTTTTATCCATGGAATAGGAACCGAGGTCAATGTAAGAAGAGGGCTGGAGCTCTACGCCCAGGCCTTTCATGATGGCAGTAAATCTGTCTGCCGCGCTTTGGGAAATCTATATTTCCAGGGAGATGGTGTTCATAAGAATATAGATCTTGCCATAGCCTGGTACCTGAAGGGCTATGAACGGGGCGACAAGAGATGCCGTTACGAGGCAGGCCGGGTCGCTTACAGGGCAGGTCAGTTCTTTCCGGGGGCAGGAAAAGAGGAAAAAGAAAGAGCTCTGAAGTATCTGAACCAGGCGGCGTCATTGGGGTACGCCGATGCCTATGATGACCTGGCCCGGGTAAGCCGGGAAGAGGGAAACGAAAAGAAATTTGTGATCCTTTTGAAACAGGGCATGAAGGCAGGCAGCGACCTGTGCCGCAGGAATCTCATCGATTTCTACTGCAGAAAAGCCGCATCCCTTTTGGAGGAAACAAGAGAAGAAGTGGCTCCGGATAAACTGAATACCAATAAAGACAAACTGGGTAAAATATTCGATGACTCCCAGACCAAAGTCAAAATGGCGGCCGAATACTATAAGAAAGCAGCCCGAGCCGGCGATGATGATTCCTGGGCCGTCCTTGCCCGGATGTACCTGTATATCGGTGATGCTCTGGAAGTTGAGGATAAGGATTTTATAAAAGCCGCTAAAAATGGGTATACTTCGGGTCTCTTGAACACAAGGGTGCTCCTTTGGCGTTACTATGCAGGCCCGACTCCAACGGACGGGGAAATCCTGCACCAGGAAAATCCGAAGCAGGCATTTCTTCTGGCCAGGCAGCTGGCAGCGGAAGGATATACCGATTTCTACAAGATTCTTTCAGACTACTATCGAGATGGTTATGGTACCAAAAAGAGTGCCCGCCTTGCTAAGATATGGGCGAATAAGGTGAGGGTGTAATTGAGAGGAGGCAGTGGCTGAAGCCAGGGTGCTGTCCTTCGGGCAGGGTTCAAGGAAAGAAATATATATAGCGGCGCTTTTTACACGTGTAGTATACATCCATTCCGTATTTCTGGCTTGTCGTGCCGCTTGCAGTGTCCAATTCATCCGATGTCATAGCAAAAGGAGTGAATATCATGCAGCTTTCAGAGTATTTAGATAACGTAAGACGGAAGAATCCGCTGGTCCACCATATTACAAATTATGTCACTGTCAATGACTGTGCCAATGCGTGTCTTGCCATTGGTGCTTCTCCGGTTATGGCCGATGCCATTGATGAAGCCGGAAGCATGGCCTCCATTTCTTCTGCTCTTGTTTTGAATATAGGTACATTGAACGTAAATAAAGTAGAATCCATGATGGTTGCCGGCCGCAGTGCAAACGCGGGACATAAACCGGTGGTCTTTGACCCTGTGGGCTGCGGGGCCACGCCATTCCGGAACCGGATGGCTGATGAAATCATGAACAATGTATCCATGACCGTGGTTCGAGGGAATATGTCAGAAATCGCATCTCTCGGCGGCCAGAATGTATTTACCAAAGGCGTCGATGCAGGAGAAACGGCTGATATAAAGACAGCAATTCCCATGGCCGCTTCATTGGCTGAAAAGTGGCATTCCATCGTCGTTATCAGTGGCGAAACGGATATTATTACCGACGGAAAAAAGACGGTACTTATCCATAATGGCTGTCCGGAAATGTCGCTGATTACAGGATCCGGATGCATGTGCACCACAGTGATTGGCGCTTTCTGCGGGGCAAATCCGGAGCATCCCCTGGAAAGTGCCGCTGCCGCCATGGGGGCCATGGGCCTTGCCGGTGAACGGGCATGGAAGGACTGGGGGAAAGAGGGGTTTGGTCATTTCCATATGGCCATCATCGATGAACTGGGAAAGATGACCGGAAAATCCCTTGAGCAAGGAGTGCGCTATGAAGAATGTTGACTATACCCTGTACCTGGTGACAGACAGGAACCAGCCGGCACCGGGGACCTTTGAAAAAGTGGTGGAAGAAGCCGTTCGCGGCGGAGCGACACTGGTGCAGCTTCGGGAAAAATCAGGAGATACGGGGCTTCTGTATGAAAGGGCCCGTCAGCTTAAAGAGGTTACAGATACCCTCCATGTACCCCTCATCATTGACGACCGCATTGACATCATGATGGCCGTTGATGCCGATGGTGTCCATGTAGGACAATCCGACATGCCCGCTTCAGTGGCAAGAAAAATGATTGGGAGTGACAAAATCCTCGGTGTATCGGCCGGCACGCTGGAAGAAGCGGTGAAAGCAGAAAAGGACGGCGCCGATTATCTGGGAGTAGGGGCCATGTTTCCCACGGCCACCAAGACAGACGCTGATATTACATCCATGGAGACACTGAAGAAAATCCTGGAAACTGTTCATATTCCGGTGGTTGTCATTGGTGGCATCAATCAAAAGACCATTCCTCAATTCAAAGGCCTGGATATTGCAGGCTACGCCATAGTCTCTGCCATTATGGCCAGTAGAAAGCCAAAAGAAGCGGCGGCGGAACTTAAAGGACTGATTCATAATAACTGTTGATCCCAATGGTTAAAGAAGATAGAAATTAGATACCTGCTGGTGTTTTGCCGGACATTCCGGTGGAGGACCTGCAGGTTTTTGAGTGAAGAGAGAAGAGGAAAGAGGGAAGATCGAAGCCGCAGGCGTTAGATGATTTGCTTACCATTCCCCCTGAATCACTGCGCTTGCCAGGCGTTATCTCCCAGCTGCTTAACTGCTTACAGTTGTCAGCTTACGGCTTACAGGAAATCAGCCGCTCCGCGGCATTCGTCATGCGGCGAAGCCGCTATTCCACCTTATGCCCCGGTGCGAAGCACCCACAGCCCGGTTGGCGAGCGAAGCGATGCCAACCCACCACCTTTATGCCCTATACATACGATCTGCCGGAACCTCCCAATATATAAAAAGCGGCGCCATATGAATTGATGCGCCGCACCACCATTCCTCATTCCTGACTTTTTAAAATTCCCTGTTGACACAAAAGCCAACTCATGGTATCATCATACCTGTCGCCGCGAGGGCGGCGGACCCGAGCGGTTCCTTCCAAAAGAACTTCAAAAAAGTGCTTGACAAAAGAAACCGGTTCGTGGTAAAATAATCAAGTCGCTTGAAGAGCGATGATTCTTTGAAAACTGAACAGTACAGCGAACGAATAAGCCGATGTACGAGGCAGAAATGCCGAGCAATTTTAATGAGTAAGTAAGGCAATAAACAAGAGCCAAACGAACAATCTATCATGGAGAGTTTGATCCTGGCTCAGGACGAACGCTGGCGGCGTGCTTAACACATGCAAGTCGAACGAGAGGAGAAGAGAAGCTTGCTTCTTTTCGAATCGAGTGGCAAACGGGTGAGTAACACGTAAACAACCTGCCTTCAGGATGGGGACAACAGACGGAAACGACTGCTAATACCGAATACGCTCAAAGGGCCGCATGGCCTATTGAGGAAAGGGTGGCCTCTACCTGTAAGCTATCGCCTGAAGAGGGGTTTGCGTCTGATTAGGCAGTTGGTGAGGTAACGGCCCACCAAACCTACGATCAGTAGCCGGTCTGAGAGGATGAACGGCCACACTGGAACTGAGACACGGTCCAGACTCCTACGGGAGGCAGCAGTGGGGAA
>OHAE01000477.1_pt1 | contig 36547 bp, 34 predicted proteins | sample 1577061 | NCBI WGS metagenome assembly OHAE01 (sample SAMEA3541535, study PRJEB24748) | human gut metagenome | biome: human gut; feature: human-associated habitat; material: faeces | place: China | collected 2012
GCCGGCTCTGCCAGTGGTAAACGGTTCTGCTCTGCATCAGCAGTCCGCATCCCCGTCGGACACTGATACGGTAAGCCCCCCGCAGAAAATGCACCGCCTGACGTTTCTGAGCCGGCCTCAGAACTTTTGTTTCAGTACCTCCTGCAGCATCTCCTTGTCCAGACTCAGGTCAGCCACCAGTTTCTTCAGCCGCAGATTTTCATCCTCCAGTTGCCGCAGACGCCGCAGTTCGGTCACGCCCAGACCGGCGAATTTCTTCTTCCAGTTATAAAAAGTGGCTTCAGAAATGCCCATCTTTCGGCAGACTTCCCCGTCGCGGGTGCCGGTTTCGGCCTGTTTCAGAGCAAACGCAATCTGTTCTTCGGTATAGCGGGTCTTTTTCATGGCGATGTACCTCTCTGTGAGATGGAAGAAAGACCGGAGACTTCAGTTTAGCCCGGCACTGTTTTCAGGGAGGAGATCAACACCCCCACCGTAGTACGCGGAAGTATGTAATGAAACGATTGGCGTTAGCCCTGCTTTTATTTATTTTCAAAGAACTGGTTGTAGCTTCCGTTCTCACGCCGGAAGCCGACCATTATGACAGCTATCTGTTAGTCGACACTTAACCCGCAACAGCCGTTTCTGGAACAACTTACGACCTCCTGTTCCGTCCAGTGTTCTCCAGACTGTAGGCCAAGCGGTGCCATATTCTAAGCAACCACCAAAGGTGAAAGAACATACTCGCTAGATAAGTTCCAGCGTCACCAGCTTTACCAGCAACACCGGCTAACAGGTAACCACAAGTAATTTACCGGTCCGCGATACCGCCGCCCTGATCCAGCTTCACAAGAGACAGGCTCTTGCTCTGTTGGAATGCGGGCAATTGTGGAAATCTCGTCTGCAACTGACCGTGCGGATAAACACTATCCATAGCTGGCGACCTGCTCCCATTGATTAACATACTTTGATTTTATTACATTTGCTCATTTACTCGCCAACACCAAAAACTTACACTTCCCACATGGAATTAAAAGCAAAAATAAGGATAAGGACGAATGGCTATTGGTCATTTTTTATTTAGGGGCGATAAGACCGCTTGCGGTGGCAGGATTCTTGAAGGATGCCCCAACCATCAATTTTTCGATAAAGATATGGCATGTGAAGGCCATAAAGTAACCTGCGGCAAACATCCAGGGCATTATCGTATCTGCGGTGGCCTTGATAGTGACGAAATACATGGTAAAAGAGTAGCCGGAACACTGCACAGCCGTAGTTCCTGTCCCTGCAAATCACGTTTTATTCCTTCCATCGATGACACTTATGAATTTTCTACAGGGGCAGCGAAAGCCGACACAGCCCAATCTCAAGTCGTCGAATGTCCCGTTCTCCCCCGCCCGATTTATGATCCCCAAGCTGATAATGTGACTGACACCTGCAAGTCAGAAGATAACCCGCTGCTGAACGGCGTTTATATATGGACTGAAACGACAAGTGCAGGTCATGTTTTCGTTTCAGTGCATGAGAATAACAATATCTTCCTCTACACCTATGGACGCTATGGACGCACTGATAAAAGTACCTTCACTGGGGATGGGATTTTAGACTTTTTCCAGGATGAAGATGCGCGTAAGTATTACCGATACGAACTTTATGAAATGGGAGCTCGCGCTTTCCGCATTGATGATGCAGATCCTAAAATAATCCGTAAATTCTTCGAAAACCTTTGGAATGGCGGTGTAACACCAATTCAAACGCCAAACATGCAAGATGGTACAAAGCGAAGAGGCCGAACCATTGATAAGTATGATGTCACTGGTAGCAACTGTACCACTCACTCAGTCGAGGGGCTCAAGTTTGCTGGCTCAAAGGTATTCGAACACGGTTACACATCCACGACAACACAGCTACCAATCGACATAGAAGAAGATTTTACTATTCCGGTTTCACTGCAAAGATATCTTGAATCAAAGAGTGCGGATTTCTCATCAATCCTCGTTGTCGAAATGACTAATACATTCAAACAGCAGTACCCTAACACCGAGAACAAAAGCCCTCAATCAATAGGAGGGAGTGCAAAAATTCAACAATCTGCTGCCGATTCCGCTGCTGTTGCTGGCTCAACATCCCCCTACTCAGGCGGTACAGTAGGCGGTTCATTGGGAAGCACTTACGATGATGAATAAGAAGTTCTGGATCAGATGGGTGAGTATCGCGCTGATCTGTGCAGCGTATTACGCTATCGTGCTTTATTTCGATCTGGTCTTCGCTCTTAACTTTACAGAGACAATGAGTCAAGGCGGAGAATTTACCCCTTCTCAATGTACCCGGTTTGTTAAGGAGCTAGCGCAAAATCACTCTGATTCGGCTTTAGCCTCCATCATTGGTTTCGCTGTCTGCGTCCCTTTGATCCTGCTCATCTTCAAGAAAGTGAAATGACCGTCAAAGGCTGGCGAGATCCAGCCTTTTCCTTCCTCCCTCATTTTAGACAATATGTAGTGGCACACTGAATTTGGCCACCCTGGACTGCCCCCACCACTCCGGTAGACGATTCTGCCCTAAAGTTTGAGTATAGGAGGTTCGACTGGCGCTTCGTCAACATCATCACCCGCGCCCTGGTGGCACTGGGCCAGCGCCCGGACTACGCCCGTATCGCCCGCCACGTTATCAACATCGACGAACTATTTATCGACTACGCCCGCGTCTTTTTGCCCAGCCACGACCGCCAGGCATGGGACAACGTGGTACGGATTGCCGGTGGCATCACTGAGAAAAACACGCCACGTAATCTTCAGGGAAGGGACAGCTACGTCGTCGCGCTGGAGCAGTACCTTTCAACCACCCGATTACACGACACGATCCTCGACGGTCTACGTACTGCCGTGCGCTATGACAAAACCTATTTCGATAAGATCGTCGCCTCGCTGCTGCCACTGCTGGAAAAACTGACCACCAGAAAAATCTCCCAACTGCTGGCCCCGGACTACGGCGACCTTAACGACCCGCGCCCAGTATTCAACTGGCAGCAGGCCATTCGCCAGCGGGCGATTATTTATGTCGGGCTGGATGCATTGTCTGACGCAGAAATTGCCGCCGCTGTCGGCAATTCAATGTTCGCCGATCTGGTCAGCGTCGCCGGACATATCTACAAGCACGGCGTGATGGATGGCCTGCCGCAGACGGAAGAGAACCCGGCCATCAACCTGCACTGCGATGAGTTCAGTGAACTGATGGGCGATGAATTTATTCCGCTAATAAATAAAGGCGGCGGCGCAGGTGTAGAGGTTACGGCCTACACCCAGACGCTCTCCGATATAGAAGCCTGCATCGGCGACCGCGCCAAAGCGGACCAGGTCGTCGGCAACTTCAACAGTCGGATCATGATGCGGGTGCGGGAATCTGCCACCGTCGAATTGTTGACGAAGCAACTGCCGCAGGTGGATGTGCTCAGCAACAGCATCAGTTCCGGCGTTGCCGACAGCGCCGACGCACAGGGCAATATCAGTTTTTCCAGCAACACCCAGGATCGGATGAGCAGCATACAGGTGCCGTTACTGGAACCCGCCTCACTGGTACAGCTTCCCAAAGGGCAGGCGTTCGCTCTGCTGGAAGGTGGTCAGCTCTGGAAGCTACGCATCCCATTACCGGACGCAGCACACGATCCGCTGATGCCGGAAAGCATCACACACATAGCCCGCTATATGGAAAAACAGTACGACAGCACGCCCATATGGTGGGACCGCCCGGAGACAGTTGTAACGGCGAAAAATGACCCTATTTTATGGCTGAACGACAGCGAAACCACGGAGAAACAGACCGATGATACCCCGGACACACCGCCAGCTCGTGAGCGTTGAAGTGATGTGGCCTGCACAAACACTGCCTCTTCCCCTGCAACAGGCGGTGGAAGCGCTGACGCAGGGAGAAACGCCCGACCAGATTATCGCCCGGATGAATTTGCAGGGCTTTCAGGCATGGCGCGAAGCTACATCGCCGCAAGGCGAACACGACATTTTTCAGATACGACTGGATGAGGCACACGAGGCACGGTTCCTCTGCCGCTACATTACTCTGCCGCTGCACTGATGCCCGAACATGCGCCACCAGGCCCCGTGCGTCGCCCCGGACGGCTCGGCTGGATAGCATTACTTCCCGGCGTGCTGATCGGTTTTTGCCTCGGCGCGTGGATGCTGGCGATAACGCTGGAGTGGCTGGGCGAGGCGTTTTTCTGGCGGAACACCTGCGCCAGTCACAGTGAGCAGGTATTGCTGGCGACATGGCAGTGGTGGAAAAGCTCTGCTGGCGCACCGATGTGGTTAGTAGAAGACCTCGCGATTGTCAGCGATACGTTGCAGAAAGGGAGCGCGGCGCTGATTGCTTCTCTCAGTGGTCAAAGCGGGTTGTTCTGGACGGAGGCTGTCACGACGGTAATCCGCTGCGCGTTACAGTCTGCGATTAAGTTACCCTTACCTTTCTGCTGCGCTGGCTATTTTATTGCAGGCGCTACCACAGTTTGTGCTGACCATTGTTATAGGGCTGATTGACGGGCTGGTACGCCGCGACTTACGGCGATTCGGCGCAGGCCATGAGTCCGGGTTTGTTTATCATCATGCAAGGCGTATGATTTCATCCAGCTAGACAGCGACGGGGCTGGTGTTGCCGCAATTTCTTACCCCTGAATATTTTGTGGTACTAAGTTCAGTAATAGTTGGATTAGCGGTATCCTTTGTAATTAGGACATTTAAAAAATATTTTTGAGTATATTAAAATGACATTAAAGACTATCATCGAACAATTTCCACCGTTATCAGTTGATGAGCTAGTCACTGGGATCAATAATTTCCCTCAATACAACATAGCTATGAAAAAAGAATTCTTAGCTAAATTGATCAAACACCACCCTTTGCTCTATGTTGATTGGGGAGAAGGCTCTTCATATTATAGAGCAAGGTATATGGGAAATGATGCGTCCCCTATTGACCACGTCAGTAAAATTCTTTGCCCCCCAAAAGAAATAAGATCCTACGGTAGAATTGATTCAGATGAAAATGAGATTCTCTACACAGCCAGCAGTAAAAACACTGCACTTAACGAGTTAAAAAATTATAATAATAGCTTTAATTATTATACTATAGCTACTTTTCGTATCTATAATAGCATAAAAGTTCTTCCGATCGGGGAACTTTCACATACTCAAGTTACAGGAAGAGGAATGCTTCTGGGTAATCAATCACAATCAATTAACAAATTGATCAATGCCTGCAATCCTGATGAAGTAACCCGATTACTTATAACTGACAAATTCCTTTCTGACTCTCTAATGAGCGATAACTACAACATAACTTCATATGTTGCCAATTGTATCTTTGAAAAAAATTCTGACATTTATGTTATAGCATACCCCAGCAAACAATATCCCGGAGGAATAAATTTCGCCATAAAAAACAAAGTGATATGGGATCACCTCGGCATAAATGCAGTTAGATATGCGCAGATTCGACATTTAGCATGTGGCTACTTTGAAGAAAGAAATACACGTCATGTGAAAGGGATTACACAAAGAGGGAAACTTATCTGGGATGAAAATCATGCTGATGATGAATATTATACCTATCCTTTGGAACCGCTCTGGACCCCGGGACAGAGCATTTAAATTATAAAAAACTCTGTTTGATTCATCGGCTGACAATAACAGTTTATAGGGTCATCTAGCAAACGAATGCCAGCGGGATGGCTCATATGACTACAAATAAGCTGACATTCACGATTTTCACCATAATTGACCAGCCCCCAGGATTCGATATAACCGTAAGTTAGTAATATCTGTTTTCTAACTGTTTAATTCCCCATTTCACCATCGTGCTGCAAATTCTGATGGCGTCTGATAATTTAGTGCTGAATGTGGACGACACTCGTTATAATCCTGCCGCCAGACATTAATGGTTTTCCTGGCGTGACCGATATCTCTGAACTAGTGCTCATTCAGACATTCATCGCGAAAGCGTCCGTTAAAACTCTCAAAAAATCCGTTCTGCGTTGGTGTAAGCGCACCCGTTTTAGTTCCACGCACTTTTTGAGATTTCCGGGGTTTCAGCCATCAGCCGGTATTCTTCCGGCGTCAGGCTTTTCAGGGATTCATGGGGGCGCTCGCTGTTATATTCAGCCAGCCAGCGCTCTGTAATTTCACGTGCTTCGTTCAGGGTTCTGAACAGATAAAAATCCAGTATTTCTGTCCGGTACGTCCGGTTGAATCATTCGATAAAGGCATTCTGTGTTGGCTTGCCGGGCCTGAGAAATTCCAGCATCACACCATGCTCTTCTGCCCATTGTGCCAGCGTCAGCAAGACCAGCTCCGGACCGTTATCCATCCGCATCTTCAGCGGATATCCGCGGTTTGCCACGATCCTGCCCAGCACTCTGACAACCCGCTGCGCCGGGATATTCAGGTCAATTTCGATCGCCAGCGCTTCCCGGTTATAACCATCCACCACGTTGAAGGTTCTGAAACGTCTGCCGCACACCAGCGCATCGTGCATAAAATCGATGGACCAGCTCTGGTTCATCGCCTCTGGCGTTGCCAGCGGAGCCGGATTGCGCACCGGCAGGTGCTGTTTTCCCTTACGGCGAAAATTCAGTTTCAGCAGGAAGTAAATCCGGTGAACGCGCTTATGGTTCCAGGCGTTGCCCTGCCTGCGAAGGACCTGAAAAAACCTTTTATATCCGTATCGCGGATAGCGTTCAGCCGCCACGGTCAGCGCCATAATGACTGGCTCATCACGTTGCGTATCCGGCTGATAACGAAATACCGTCCTGCTCAGCGACAATATCCTGCATGCCTGACGTAAGCTCATGGCAAACTGCGCGGTCAGATAGCTGACCAACTCACGCTTTATCGCTGGTTTTAAAGCTTTTTTTCAATAACGTCTTTCAATGCGCGGCACTCGAGGCTCAGGTCCGCAAACATCTGTTTCAACCGGCGGTTTTCATCTTCGAGGTCCTTCATCTTTTTGATATCAGAGGCTTCCATACCGCCGAACTTCGCTTTCCAGTTGTAGTACGAGGCCTCAGAAATCCCGGCTTCGCGGCACACATCTTTGACGGTGCGTCCGGCTTCGACGGACTTCAGAACGGCGATGATCTGGTGTTCGGTGAATCGGGCTTTGCGTATGGCGATCTCCTCCAAGGATATATTCAGTATGCCGGAAGATCTCTAAATGTGAATGGTCCGGTTTACCGGGATGCTTACAGGTTGACTCAGATTGACTTCTGTTGAAAGGAGAATCGCGAAAAGCCTTGCGTAGCGCGGATTTCAGGCACAAAAAAGACGTCCGTCGACGTCTATTGATGTTCCGATGGTGCGAAGGCCGGACTCGCACATAAAAGTTAACCTCATGATTTATAACACATAATAAAAAACACTTTCATTTCATACCAACACAGATACCAACACGAAAATTCATTGTTCTTCGGTATCGAACCCGGACAAATATGACTGAGTTGTATTAGCTCAGATTTTACCTGAAAAAGCTATGGCACAGATCTAAACCTAATCTGACAGGCAGCTCTGTGGACGTGAGAAGTATAAAAGCATCTTTATAAGCGGGTTGTTGGGGAGAGTTTTTTTGCGTTCGCCACAACTCCTGAGAATGCTGCTATTTACTGTGGTAGTATTTACAGCTAAAATTTATAATGATGAGCGACTCAATAACCAGTTCAAGCCAGATTTTGATAGGACATTAATGAAATCCCCCGCACTATTGCGGTATATTCATACCCACTCTAGCATCTTAAGTGTTAACAAGGAATGAAACCGTGACAGAATTTCTTGAAAAAATGTTTGATCGTGTATATTCGGAGAAAGACTTCAGCATTAACATCGCAATATTTTTCTCCGGAATCGCAGGAGTTATCTGTTATCTTATTCTTCGCGATTATGTACTGACGCTGTTTTCTTTTGTTATTATTTTTCCGGTTGTAAAGATTATTGCGGGGGGATTATATCTGCGAATTATTACCCGCAATGGTGAGGCAGTTGCAGAAAAACGACTGGCAACACTTTATAATTCTCTGACTGGAAGAGAAAAAGAAGTAGTAATGCACTTTGTGACGCATGGTGGTTCTGTTATGACATGGGGACAAATGAATAGGCTTGATGATCCTGAACCGGGTGTAGAATCTCTGGCCCGTCGTGGATTACTGAATACGTCCGTTACGATGGATGGTATGCGAGAAACTTTTGAACTAGATCTGACCCTCTTTAATTATGCATATAAGTATCACTCTCATCAGGAGAAGATGCTTACTTCAGAAGAATAAGAAATTTTTAATCTTTATGATGGAAATCATAAACAGGATGGACGCCTCCCATCCTGTTTATTCAAAGGATGTAATGTTTACAGTATATACTCCATGTAAGAGGATGGACAGAAATCTATTCCTCCATATTAGCAATAATATCATAAATTAGGCTTACCAATTCGGTTGGCAATATCCTTCCACCTTTCACGCTATAATGCCGGAAGCACTATACATTATAAAAGATGAGAGGCGGACAAGTATGCATTTTTAATAAAGGATTAATCTTAGTCATGGTTTGTTGCTAATATCTCTACAATCAGGGCAAGTGTGAGTCCCCTCCCCAAGCCAAGAACTCATTTCCTCTTCAGGCCATTCAGAACCACAAACATCACATGTGACTTCAATTGAGCCAGAGTCTTCAGCCCCGCAATACGTACAACGATATCCTGAAGTAGAATCGTTATTTTGAATCATTGTCTCATGACCACAGTAATCGCAGATATATTCTTTCCAATTAACTAGCTCAAAAAACTTTGGTCTAACACCAAGAAATGCTGCTTTTCTAGCATCAGCTACATCAAGATAACCTTCATGAATATTATGCTCATATTCGTCAGAAAGTATATTATAGGAATTAGATATTTCCTTAGAGATTTCTTTATCAAGATCGTATAAACCAAATATATCAGAAAACTCAGCTAACCCTCTGACCAAACGCCCCATTGCCAGACGAACATATTTAATAGTAAACGAGAATTCGTAATGCTCAATTGAATTTCTAAGATCTTTCATCCAAGCGATATCATCTAGTAACTCTTTATCAACTAAGTCCACTGAGGTTATACTACACTTTTCATATGTAGCTATCGATATTGCTTGATCCAAAGTAATAGTATGAGGATTTTTATGTCCTTTAATAAGTTCTTCAAAGTCAAATTCTTCAGCCTCCATCTTATAAAAAGCTTCAATAAGATTGACTTTGTCACTTTTGGCACGCTCTATTACGGCTCTGTAGCATTTTGAAAAAATCAAGTTTTCGTCTAATGTTTGAATATACATTTTTAGAGTCAACTCAAAACAATGAGACAAATGTAGTATAGCAAACTTGAAAGCTTTATAATCTCCATTTTCTCCTTGCTGGAATTTTTTGATGGCTTCATTAAAACTATCTAAAGCATTAGATTTTAGATCAAGTTTAAATTCCATTGTTTTCACTTACTTTATTTGAATGGTAGAATATTTTTACATAATTAAGAATACTGTGCTATAGCATCGGAGGTTCTAACTTCCGCTCCTCGCTCACAGCGGACCTCAAGGCGCTTCAGGCGGTCCGCTCTGTGCCAAAAGTGGAAGTTTGTATTTCAAAATTCTGCAAACAAAACGGGGATTCTTAAAGTTACACAACCAGTGAATCCAGAGTCACTAAATGGCTAAGAGATACACATTTTTGCTTTACAACAAAATCGGTTTCTTCCGCCTCTTTTGGAAGCATGTATAAAATATCCAGCGGCAATTCAGCTCCTGCAATCTTCAGCTCTGCTTTGAGTTGGATTAATGCTTCCCCTGCAGGGCCTATAACCAAAATATCGTAATCAGTGCCAACCCCAAAAAGCGACGAACCAAACATAAAACATTCAAAAAACTTCAATGTCTTGCACGTATTTAAAAGGTGGCGTGCCACATCGTTTACCGACATCAACGACGAAGAATTAATTCCTTGAATTCTGACCATTTCATGACTCCGCAACCAAGTTCACGCCCTGCTACAACGGCATTATTAGTAGGATCCCCGTTAGGATTAATATTCCAAATGACATCAACCGGACCAAACTTTTCCCAAAATGAGCGCACGGCATCAGCTGTAGGCTCGTATTCAAGTAGCATTCCCACCCTCAGCTTGCGACCATTGGCTAAATGAATATTAAATACGCGATCAAATTCCCGCTCTATACTTTTTACAACTCCCATTTGAGTTATAAGCCGATATGAGAAAAAATAATCTTTGTGAGAAGCAATATTAACATTATTGTCTGAAAGGGCAGAATATAAGGTACCTGCATTACCCCATCCTACTTTTGCGTTACTTAAGTAGTTGATAGCCTCACCTGTCCACACACACTCTTTCCTGTAACCACAGAGGAAATCCAAATCAGGGAATTTTTCATGATACTGCTTAGCTATCTCAAGAGTGATCTCATATGATGCGGAAACAATAACTAATGTGTCAGGTCTGTCGCGGATAGAAATTCTGATAGCATCGTCAGCAACATGTTCTGCATAACCTGTTCTTTTAAAGTGGTTATTTATATTTTCAAGTGCATATTTAACTTGCCAGTTCATGCAAATATCCTATCCATATCTTGAGGGTAACGAATGGCCCTTCCAGAAACACCACAAACATGGCGCTCAGTAAGCCCGCGAACATGTTCTTTGTATTGTGCAAAGGTTTCCCGCTCTTCAGCTGTCAGATGGCATAAATTCGTACTTATGATCGCCTGAATGCGGAAGTGATTAGGTAAAATGACACTTTTCATCCTTTGCGACCATATTTGGGCCGTTTCAGACTCAGGATTGAAGTCAGACCTTGCCCCTTCCACAGGAGCGAACTCTTTCCATATAGCCTTACTTTCATCCATAGCTGCTACGACAGCCTCTCTCGCTTGTCTTCTATCTTCATAACGAACATTACCTTGCTTGTGCGCTAAGGCTGCAAGATGGTTGTTCTTCCACTCTAAAATCATGCTTCTTGGAAATGACTCAGGCGCTTTATCGATAATGGTGTGGCAAGTCGGACATAGCAGTATGAGGTTTTCAAATGAGTCTGCTTCAAACTCCTCAGCAGGTCTCTCTTCGTGGCGGGGCCCAGTATCACCATGAGGAATGACATGTGCCATTTCAGCAATATGCTTATCACCGCCTATCTCTGCTGGGAAAAGCGGCTTAAGACAGTCAGGTTTCTGACAATGACCTGCCGACGCCGAAAACAGCCGCAATTTGGTTTCGTTTGGGATACTTTTCCGAATAGCCATATTAGATTCCAAGCACTTGATTGTACGAATGAAAACCTACCGCACTACAGTCGAAATAGTATACAGCTGACCAGCCTCAAATTGCACTGAGTTTTTCATCATGCGCTATTCCATTTTGATAACAATATCGAACTTCTGCTCTTCGCTCATAAGGGATAACCATACTCAAATCTCCTGCAATGTGGGAGATTTGAGTATGAACACGTCACCGTGGAACAAAGACCTTACCCTCGGCCAAAAAAGACTACTTCAGATATCTCATATCTGGGGGATCCGAATCCGGCTTGAGCTAGAAGGTAAAACGCGCGATTTAACTCTATTCAATATGGTCCTGGACAGTAAGCTACGAGGCTGTGATCTGGTCAAACTCAAAGTATCTGATGTTGCATATAGTAGCTCTGTTTCAAGCAGAGCTACTATATGCAACAAAAAACTGGTAGCCCTGTGCAATTTGATCCTACCCGCGTAATATGGACACAACCCTAAGCGAGGTTCTGGTTTTCAAATTGTTCCGGTCTCGAGTCTGAACTAATCAGCACATATCAACCCGACAACACAACCGAATCTTTCATGGGTGGGTAGAAAAGCTTGGCCTCGAAGACTCGCTTTACAGCACACATTCCACGAGAAGAACAAACCCTTACCTGATCTACAAGAAAACCAAGAATCTTCGGGTGATCCAACTTCTGTTGGTCCATAAGAAACAGGAAAGCGCAGCCCGTTATCTGGGTATTGAAGTAGATGATGCGTTAGAGATCTCTGAATCGATTGAAGTCTAAAGTTGTCAGGGCTGCAACAACAGCCCTGTGCCAGAAGCGGATCTTTTATAAAAGTAGTCAAAAGTGTTATAATTTCAATATTACTACTGTTTCAATATATTTAGCAGGCATTAAATTTAAAATTTATGTAATCAATTTTATTGGTGGAAAAGAAAATGGAGCATACTACATTTCATAAAAACCTAAATTTTAACAAGCTGATCATCCTCGATTGCCTGCCTGAAAATGATTATCAAACAGCAAGGCACCTTCATGAAAATCTAAGCGACAAAGGGTTTGGAAGTGGAATTTCTTTGCTTAAGGTTCAAGATGAAAATACATTTCGAGAAGTATTGCAAGAGATAAGGGAGATGTTCAATCCTGAATTAAATGTTAGCTTTCAACCAATTATTCACATTGAAGCTCATGGTAATTCACGGTCAATGGAGTTGCCAGATAAAAGTATTATTCCCTGGAATGATCTTGCTTATAATCTCAGAATAATTAATAAACTTATGGGCAATCAACTTATCACGTTTATTGGAACCTGTCATGGTTATCACTTTATCTATAAAAATCACACAATTAAAGAATTCGCACCAGTTTATTTTTGCATAGCACCTCTAGAAGAAATTCCCGCTTGTGATATTGAACATTCAGCACTTACTTTCTATGAAAACTTATTTTTAACAGGAGATTTAACACGTTCCGCTAACCTTTTGGATTCAACAAAACTTTACACTTACAATTCTGATTATATGTTTCATCGAGCTTTTCATGAAGCCATGCAAAAAAATCATAGAGGGAAAGCCTTAAGGATCAGAAGAGAAGCCTTAATCACTGAAGCAATTGAGATTATGGGTAAAGATTGGAAAAAAATGAGTCCAAAAGATAAACGTGATTATCTCAAGAAAGCACGAGAATTACTGGATGTTTCTTTGAAAAGTAAGGAATCGCTCAGAGCAGAGTTTGAAAAATTTTCAATCGGTTACATGGGTTATATAGATGGGGATGTTTTCGAAGAAATTTGGAAACATATGAACCATAACAAACAAGGGAAAATATATTGACATCGTCATTATGTCCGCTTCTCGCTGTGAGTTCAATGGGTCGATGCAACGCTATCCTTAATCAAGGGGGACGTTGCCATGAAACGAAGAACTCGGATTAACTACACGCCAGAGCAGAAAGCAATTATCTGGGACAGATATAAGCAAGGTGATTCTCTGCATGATATCGCCAGAATGTTCAACAGATATCATTCTTCCATTATGCCCACTATCCACCAGACAGGCGGCTACCGTCCTTCCGTGCGAAAACGGCACCGATTAGCGCTTTCGCTTGATGAAAGAGAAGAGATATCCAGAGGGCTGGTAGCAAAACTCAGTATCAAGGACATTGCCGCCAAATTATCAAGAGCGCCCTCAACGATTATCTATCATTTGGCAGGCAACATCCCTGGATAGTACTTCGCCACAATGTCATTCATCTTCTCCACCAGATCCAGACGATTAAACGTGATATGCCCGCTGCCCTTCTGAAAGTAGCGAATGGTGAACAGCTCATCCTCGAAGACCTGCTGATGCGGGTTGTCGCGCACAAAGTCCATAAACCGGATAGAGATATCATGCCGGTTATCGGGAATGGTCTTCCCGTCAAGTAGGTACAGCATCCTCTCCAGATCGGCGAGCTGATCGCGTCGCCAGCCCCAGTTCAAGCTGTAGCCCCATCTGTCATGCTTCACCAGATTGTTGACGATAATCTTCTTGCCGAAGTAACAAGGATTATTGGTTTTGTAGTCCCAGCTCAATCCCTTGAATAAATTAATTATCCCGCGCTCAAAAACGTCCTGCTTGTTATGGTGCAACTGCTCAAAGGTACTCAGGATATTGGCTTCACTGATGGCCGGAAGATCGCCCTCCTCCAGGTTCTTCGCCCACTGACTGCGGGCTTCAGCATCCATCAACGTTAACATCCCGGACTTCAGCATCAGATCGCGCCAGATGCTGCGGTCGATATTGCGGGTGATGACAGGCATCGCTTTATCTACAGGTTGCACCAGCCAGCAGTCGAAAGCATGGCCCTGCCGCATCGCCCAATGACTCGCTATGTCGCCGCCAATTTCTGAAGTGAGTCGGGAAACGTCATCTAGCTGACAAATCAGCGCCTCAATCTGTTTCAACGCAGCATTACGTCCTGTGACGATGCGTTCAATACTGGTGGAGCAAATCAGCTCATTATGATCGGTTAAAATTTCAGCTTCTGTTTGCATGGTATTTTGTCCGTAAAAAGCAAACACGCCCGCCGGGAATGGCAGGCGCATTATGCAATGAGTTAATAAGGAAAAAAGATTGGTGATGTAAATCGGGAAGACGGCTCGCAAGATTCAGCGTATCGAAGGAAGATGTCTTTGCCGTAACAGGCCGGTTGCCTGCCGCGCCCGCAAAATATCCACTGCGCCCAGATAAGGTGACTGTTCCTGACAGTTAAACCCTCTGCGATCGATACGTACCAGTTCGTACTTTTCCACCAGAAAATTAACGGCATCAACCAGTGTGATGCCTGCGTTGATATGTTCCTGAATAACGGTTTCATCGCTGAACGGCGTGTCATTCATGGTAAGGCCATAATGTTGCTCCAGCAGACGGGTAAGCAGCATCTGCCAGACCGTCACGGGAGACGGGCACGGCTTAGCCGCCCGCTGAATTGTTGCAGGTAAGGTTTTCATTTTTTCTCGCGTGTGAAAAAGGTTTAACGTTGAGTGGGATAAATAACGATGTAGACGTAACCACAACTACCGAGAGTATCGGCTTCACAGGTGAAAGCGTTGTGGTAGAGAGTGACGCTGTGCGCATGACGGGGATTAAGTTCGCCAGTGCTCAGCATCAGTTCCATCTGGCGGATAAAATGCGGGAATGCTTCTTCCAGCTTCAGACATTCGGCGTCACCAAATTTACCGGTGATATTGGCCCGGTCAGCCAGGTAGTGCAGTCGGTTGCCTTCCTGTACCAGCCTTGCCCCAAAATTCGGTGTGAAACTTCGCTTTAATCCCCACTGTATGGCATCAGTCAGTGGCATCTTTTGCTCTCCTTCATAACCAGCCACGTTCGGCAAATGAAACCACTGTCATGCCTCCGACTATGCAGTGATCCAGCACCCGGATTTCTACCAGCGACAGCGCCTTTACCAGTCTGGCGGTAATCTGTCTGTCGGCCTGGCTGGGCTCAGCTTCACCGGAGGGATGGTTGTGGGCAAAAAGCACGGCGGCTGCATTATGGCGAAGGGCTGATTTCACCACTTCGCGGGGATGCACTTCCGTGCTGTTGATAGTGCCGGTAAACAGGGTTTCGTGAGTAATTAGCTGATTTTGCTGGTTAAGATACAGCACAAGAAACATTTCGCGCTCCAGCCCGGTCATTTTCAGACGCAGCCAATCCCGGACAACCGTTGTGGACGTGAATGATGCGCCTGGTTCGCGCAGATGGTGTTCAAGCAGCGCCAGAGCACGCTGAACAGTACGCCGGGTTGTCAGCGGTAGTTCCTGCGGTAGTGATAAGTTGAAAGTCATACCTATTCCTCAGTCAATAATGCGCATGATGGCGGAGCATTCCTGATGGTGCAGAGCATACTCACGCAGACGATAAAAGTGCGCTGTCATGGCATCGCACCCGGTACGGCAGGCGTGATGACTGTACTCGATAAGGCAGACGGTAATTCCGGCGGCCTCTGCACTCATTTGCGCATCATTGCAATTCATGCTGTTAAAGAGTTGCCATTGCGCATCGCGGTCAGTGTCCGGCACCATAAAGGCCCCGCCGTTGCTGAGCGTGTAAAAATTCCAGATACCTTCGCTGTAATTCGCGCAGAAACGGTCCATCCAGGCGAAGATGCGTGGCTCCAGTAATATCCACTGTGGAATAGCGGCAAAATGCTGCGACCAGAAACCGGGGCGCTGTTCATCTGCGACAGGCGTGGCGAAAATAGTGTCTGACGATAAGGTGACGTCAGTGATTGCGGTATTCATGATTAATCACTCCGAAAATAAAAAAGCCAGCCGGTCAGGGCTGGCGTGATGATGAGTTGTTAAATCAGGGGGTTAAGACGCGGTGAGAAGTCATTTCTGCCTACTCTTGTGACAGGTGATGCAATGAGTGAGGCGGCATAAAAACAAAAAGGCCATGCTTCCCGATGGAGGCACGGCCTTTATGACTGAGTCAGAAACAATACCAGGGGGTTATTGCCCCATGTACTCCACCTTTGCATCGGTGGCGTTACCATCAGATCCTACAGTAACAACGATTTTATCGTAGGTGCGGTAAGCGGCATTGTAGACTTCATATACCACCGTATTTCCCTTCACTTCATAGCTGCCAAAATCAGCGGCGTCTGCCGTTTCACGGTCATATTCTTTCGTGTACGCCTGTCTGGCCGCTTTCATTACCGAACCTTTGTTGACTTTCAGCGGCTTGTTCCCGGTGGCATCTGCTGATGCGCCTGTAAGAGCGTTGACATATTTCGGACAAACCTGGAGCATATCACCACGGGTAAATTTCATTTGTGTGCCAAAGACCTGCACGCTGGAATTATCCTGAGCGGCAATTGATTCAATGGCTTTCCTGGCTGCGGCGGGTGCCTGACCGCCTTCGATTTCAACAGCTTTATAGCCTGTCTGTTGATTACACATCTGAGAGGTGGGGATCAAATTCCCGTTAATACTGATACGGCTTCCCATCAGTTCCTGCTGACCGTTGGGGCAACCCTGCAACTGGCCGAAGATACCAATAGTGTCTTTTTTCAGCATAACCAGCGCCTGACCGTCTTCCGTCATGGTCTGGCACCATCCGTTTTTCACCATCCAGTTGCCTGCTTGCGCAGAGACAGAGGCGGCGGAGAGAAAAAGAGCAATTATTGTTCTGGTTTTCATAAATCACCTGTGGATTGGCAGCAGCGGTCGGGAAAGAACCACTGCATAAGTTATTAATCAGTCAACATCTGTCAAAGGAGCAGGAAACGGCGCGAAACGAGCTAGGATATCCTTACTTTTTGATAGGTTAAGACGATCAATTCATGGATATCGAAAGTTATTATTGATAGATAATAACGATCAATTTCCTATTATTGATCGTTTATACAGATCGATATATTCTTTTCTGACATACACTGCCCTGAAAAAGTGCAACGTTTGACCCTAAGGCGCATGCCCAGGGACATTTATAGATTCAAAGAAAGAGAGGGGTACGCGATTAAACATCAGCAGAAGAAATTAACCTGCCGTGTATACACCGAATACAGAAGCACTGCGGTGGCAGGCTCCCTGTGGTCACCAACAGCACTTCTGGGAGCGGTAAGCGCCGCCGCAATCGGTGTGCAGACTCTGGCGACATGGAACCCGGACTATGAAATCGGTAAGAACTACGTAAAACGAACCTTATCCGTAAGGTATAAAAAGTAACGGGTTTACATCTGTCCGTGGCTGAGTCTGTCCGGTTCAGCCAAAAATCCTCTCCCATAATTCCGATGCAAGCTGTACCAGTTTTTCCCGCAGCCTCCTCAGCAACAAGCTCCAGCCAGAAGGCAGACGCTCAGAAGTGATCACCGTATCAAAAGCCGAACCGGCTATTTTACCAAAACGCTGACGTACAGCGACATCACTCTCCTCCGTATGATTTTCTGGCTTTAACTGGCAATAAAAAGCGCTACTGGCCTGTACAGGTAACGCGTGTATCATCAGTTCCACCAGAGCATGCAGGTTGTAGCCGGTATGTGCTGAAACAGCCATCACCGGGAAAGAGGACGGCAACTGACCAGCAATCTGCGAACTGATAACCGCAAGTGAAAGGCACTGCTCAGTTGAAGGAACAGCCTGACCGGCAGGTTCTGGCAACGGAGGAATGCGATCTGCCTGGCTGATGACAAACAGGAAACGGGAAGCATCCGCGCCATAAGCAAGTAGTGACCGGTGCGTGACAATATCCACCGCCCGCGCACGATCATCAGCACGCAGGACCCAGATAATCAAATCCAGCTCCGTCAGCAACTTCTGATACAGCGCCGAATATTCCGCATCGTATTCCGGTGTCTCGCCAACTCCAGGCAAATCCACCAGTGTCATGCTGCGCTCGCCCACGGTGAGCACTATCCGCTGAGGTTCACGGGTACAGCCCAGCAAATCGCTGGTCAGGCATACCGGTTGTTGAAACAGGGCGTTGCAAAGCGAGCTCTTACCCGCCCCGCTTTTGCCCATAATGCCAATTACGGGCTCGTAGTGAATTGCCTGTTGCAGACGGGAAATAATACGTTCAGTCGTTTGTTGGGGTAAGAAATTTAGGCAGGTACGCATGATATCACTGGTATCCTGCGATTCGGGGGCTTGGGACATGTTTTACTCCTGTGAAAAACAAAGCCGGAAGGAAATCAACCGGCTATTCACATAAGTAATATAGGCATGAAATTTAGTGGAGTTATTGTTTTTTCTTTAATAAAGATATTTTATATTCATTAGGGTTGCCTTTATATTTCCCATATTCATCATCAATCAGCCTTTCAATAAATTTATTTATATTAACACCATGCAATTTAACCAGCTCTTTGAGCTCTCTACGGGTTTTTATAGAAATCTCAGTATTAAGATTGAAGCTTTTCTTTTTATCTCGTCGCCCGCGCTGCTGAAACGCTTTTTTCATATTATCCAGAAGTAATTTTTTATCCTGACAATCAATTTTATTCCCCCGTATAACCCAGCAATCAATTGCCCCCATGATCGCAATATATTTCTCATTTGCATCTGCGGGCTTAAACCAAAAAAGGATGTTATCATTAACATCCTTCCTTTTTAATAAATAATCCCACGCCCATTCAATACCCTCAGAGTCTTTTTTCTTTAACCATTTAAATTGTCGAACAGGGCTAATCAAGTGAAGCCAGATACTACGAATATGTTCGAATGACTCTTTAATTTGGATAGGATTGAAGAAGCCCGAGAGTTTATTGAAGAAGGTAATAATTAACCGACTCCTTTCAGCGGAGCTGACGGGATTATCCGGAAGTCTAAAAAAAGAATATAAACAATGATCCTCTGAATCCCAGCCATTTTGCAACTTTAATTCTGGCAAATTGAGACGGCTATTTGATGCAGTGCGGATATATATCCAAAACCAGAAAATGGCTCGCTCATTGGCATCTCCTTTTAACCACCTAAAATCAACATCACGAAGGTAGGGGTCTTCACCTCCATTTAAGACTTGCTTTTTAGGGGTAGTATCTTCCTGAGCCAATACCTGCCGCATCACACGTTCTATCGCAGGGTCAGTTTGATTTATTTCGGACACCAGAGTAGCAGGAGAAAGATCGACATCTGCGCACTCGTGCTTACTATCATCGCCAGGAAGTTGCTTTACCTCTGATGCCTGCAAGAAAGAGCCTTCCTGGTTATTTTCAGGATTGGCAGAAGTGGGTGACCGCTCAATCGAAACCATTTCCTTCTGTGATAATTCATTAGAGAATAATTTCCCAAAAGCATCTAAATGACTATCTTTATCATTCTTATTCATTATAAACACCTGTATTTAAAAACACTATACTAAGTATTTAAATTGTATTTTTACTGGAGTCAACTAGTGAGTTTAATGTAATGCTAATTCTGAGGATAAGACCACAATAGAAGGCTGAAATCTAAAAAATTACTATGCCGATATGATTTTTTACTCTCGTAGATATCGACAAACACTATACGCATTTTTCGAAAGAATTTTCAGGTATATCAAGGCGCATCATGCTAAAGAGACATCAATAGGCTGTATGATTCAGGCAGATGTAACTTTCTACTTCCGAGCTCATAGTATGAGATAGATGCCCGTTACTCTCCCATCGACAACAGGCTCTCTCCCAACTCAACACCACCATACGGGAGCATCGCTATGACCAGCCAAACGACCTTGCCATTAACTAAAACCCTGGATTCAAAATCGGTATTGAACGATCAGCTCGTCGACATGGCATTTATCACTGCCTACACCAATATGACCGACAAATGGTTCTATAGATTAATTTCTGAAAATGCGTTCCCAGCACCAATTAAACTTGGCCGAAGTTCTCGTTGGCTAAAAAGTGAAGTCGAAGCCTGGATGACAGAACGGATTAAAAATTCAAGAGGACAGTAATTATTAATCTTTAGAAAAGACATTGATCTTAGTGACGAATGAAAAATGCAAAAATCAATTAAATATCCATTTCAAATGACGGAGGTTACATAGAAACAAAATTAACTGAATCTAGAATTGTATCAAATAATTTAATTTGGGTTTTTTAGTATAATTAATACTCTCCCCAGACTTACATTTAGTACCTATCCAATCTGTTCACTAAATATCATTACGCATCGTACTTACCCTTATCACGTATACTGAAGATATTTTATCTGCACTCCCCCATCATCTAACAACGTTTTAAAAAACAGGTCTAACCTATGAATAATAGTCACCAATATAACCCATCATGGAATCCAAACTGGTTTCTTTCAGTAATTTTGGATAATCATATCGATGCAATGGTAGACAGATATTCTTGTTTACTAACATTACGCCTAGACTTCTTTTATAAAAAAAATGCCCCCCACTACTTACATCAAGATCATCATGCACTTGAGCGTGACCTGCGATTATTGATGAATAAAATGATGCAAAAAGCTGCAGTTGTGGGCTATTTCTGGGTCATTGAATGGACTGTAGACCATGGCTTCCATGCACATGCAGCATACTGGCTGGATGGACATCAAACGCAAAGATCCTATCCTTTTGCGCTGCAGGCGGGAGAACTCTGGAAGGAATTAACCCAACAGGAGGGCTATTTTAATATCTGCCAATTTAAAGAGCCTTATAAAGCCGATATCAATATTCCCGTGCGTTACAATGAGCCCACCAGTATTCTAAATATTCGTCGAGTATTGAGCTATCTGACAAAAGAGGAGCAAAAAGAGGGGCTCTGTTCATACGGATGCAATGAAGTCCCACAACGTCCAATGTCAGGGAGGCCTCGTAAAGCGATGGACACTATTTCTGAAAATTAGTACAGATCCGTTCATTCGCTTGTACCACAAAAATATTGAAAGGCTCGCAGGTGTTTGAGGTTCAAGTAAATGTTAACAGTCTGAAACGTATGCTTTCATCTGCACCTTCTTTATCATTGTTGCCAGTGCAGTACCATAAGGCAGCATTCAACAGTCATGTTGTTTAGTGAATAAGTCTGGGCTCACTTTGTCAGCCAATTTAGTGTGATATCCTTTCCACAACTCCTGTTGTATCCACGACATAAGGCGATGATTGATGGAGCAGTCTCTCAATTTTGAAATGTTGCGCAGCCAGTGGCCGGAACTGGCAGAACTCGCGTGTATGGCGGAACGATATGTTCACTCCGATCCGGAAAGCTGTCTGGTCAAGCTACGCAACTACACCGAATTGATGGTACGTTGGTTATACCGCCAGGAACGGCTGCCTGAAGGCATCAAAGCAAATCTGTATGATTTAATGAACGCCGATGTCTTCACCAGCATGATGCCAGAAGCCATCATCATGAAAATGGATGCACTGCGTATCCATGGCAACCGCGCCGCACACGGTGGACGTATTAAAGCTAAAGATACCTATTGGCTGCTCAAGGAAGCGTATTTACTGGGAGTTTGGCTCTATGTTCGTTATGCCCATGGTAATGTTGATAACTGCCCAAAATTTTCTCTTCCTCCGTTAACACAATCTTCAGGTCGTGCAGATGAAAAACGTCTGGAAGATGCAATCAGGGCTCAGGATGAAAGCCGTGAGCGCGAACTGGCTTTACAACGCGCACTCCAGCAAGAGCAGGAAAAAGCCGAACACCTCACCCAGCGCCTGAATGAAGCCAGAGCTCGCAACCAGCATGTTGCCGACATCCTCTCTATTGATGAAGCGGAAACCCGCCGCCGCCTGATTGACTCCCGCCTGCTTGCTGCTGACTGGAATGTAGGCGAAGAACTTAAAAATACCGATCAGGTTACGCAGGAGCATCTTGTTAAAGAACAGCCTACTGCAACTGGCGACGGTTATGCGGATTATGTCTTGTGGGATGAAGCGCATAAACCGCTGGCGGTGGTGGAAGCAAAAAAAACCAGCATCAATGCCGAGCAAGGACGAATTCAGGCTCGGCTATATGCAGACTGGCTGGAAAAAGAATACGGTCAACGCCCAGTCATTTTCTACACCAACGGCTACGATATCTGGCTGTGGGACGACCATAAAACTCATGGTTATCCGCCACGTCGAGTATTTGGTTTCTACAGTAAGGAAAGCCTGCAATATCTTATTCAGCAGCGTGAAACCCGTCTGCCGCTGAACAGTGTGCCGCACGTTAAAGATAACGAAGGTAAGGCCGTTGCTGGACGTTTGTACCAGCTTGAAACCATTGCCCGCGTCAGCGAACGGTTTACCAATAAATATCGTCAGTCATTAATCGTTCAGGCTACCGGTACAGGCAAAACCCGCGTGGCAATTGCGCTAAGCAAACTGATGATTGATGCCCGTTGGGTAAAACGCGTTCTGTTCCTTTGCGACCGTAAAGAGCTGCGCAAACAGGCGGCGAATGCCTTCAATCAATTCACCAATGAGCCGCTGTATGTGGTCGGGAAATCGAAAAAAGCAGACAGGCAGAACGCTAGGATCTACATTGCCACTTATCCCGGCATGATGAAAATCATGGACCATTTTGATATCGGTTATTTCGATCTGATCATCGCCGATGAATCCCACCGCTCTATCTACAACGTCTACGGCGACCTGTTTAAGTATTTTGATGCGCTCCAGATTGGCCTGACGGCCACGCCGATCGACATGGTGAGTAAAACCACTTTCGGCCTGTTTGGTTGTGAAGGACGTATCCCTACCGCCAACTACAGCCTGGAAGATGCCATCGCCGATAACAATCTGGTTCCCTATGAGGTTGTTACGCACACCACGGAATTCCTGCGCGAAGGCATCAAACAGGAGAAGTTAAGCGACGCACAAATCCGCGAACTGGAAGAACAGGGTATCGATCCCAATACGCTGGAATTTGATGGTAAGGCGCTGGATGAGGCAATTTATAACAAAGACACCAACCGCTATATTCTGCGTAATCTGATGGAAAATGGCCTGAAAGATCGGGACGGCCAGCTTCCCGGTAAAACCATTATTTTTGCCCGTAACCACAAACACGCGCTGTTGTTAAATGAATTGTTCGACGACATGTACCCGCAATTTGCAGGACGCTTCTGTCAGGTCATCGACAACTACGATCCCCGCGCCGAGCAACTGATTGACGATTTTAAAGGGCTGGATGAAAGCACCAACAAAGAGCTGACCATCGCTATCTCCGTTGACATGCTCGATACCGGTATTGATGTCCCGGAGATTGTGAATCTGGTCTTTGCCAAACCGGTCAAATCAAAAGTGAAGTTCTGGCAGATGATTGGCCGTGGTACGCGCCTCTGTTCGGGGCTGTACGGCAACGATGACAACGGCAAACCACTAGACAAACAGAAATTCCGCATCTTCGATCACTGGGGCAATTTTGAGTATCACGAGCTACATACCGAAGAGGCCGAAGTCACAGCGACAAAATCGCTGGCGCAAAAACGCTTCGAGGCATGGATCACGCTCGGGACCGCTGCTCAGCGTAAGTTCGACAAACAGGCGGTGGATTTAGTCGCTCACCAGCTCCGCGAGCAGATCAACGCACTGGATGAAAAGTCGATTGCCGTGCAGGAGAAGTGGCAGCAAAAAGCGCAGTACAGTGATGAAAAAGTGCTGCGCCAGCTTTCCCCGAAAACGCAGCAGGATTTACTATCTGTCCTGGCCCCGCTGATGCAGTGGCTGGACGTGCGCGGGCAAAGCGATGCCATGCGCTTTGATATGGATATTCTGGCGGCGCAAACTGCCCGTTATACCAACCCGGAAGAATTGGATGTGCTCTGGCCGGTCATCCTGGAGAAAGTGGAACGTCTGCCGCCGCATCTGGCACAAGTTCAGCAGCAGGGACAACGGATTAATCAGCTTCGTGATTTGGGCTGGTGGAAGCAGGCCAGTCTGGAAGAGCTGGAGGATATCCGCATTCACCTGCGCGGCATTATGCACCTGATGGAGAAAGATGCTACGCCGAAATTTGGTTCGATACAGGTGGATATTACCGAAGATGCGAACCTGATCCAGACGGAAACCCGTAAAACCAATATCCGCTCGATTGATTTCAAACTCTATCGACAGCAGGTTCAGGGAGCGCTGGAGCCGCTGTTCCAGCAAAACCCGGTGCTGAAGAAAATCCGCAACGGCGAGCCGGTCACGCAAGCCGAGCTGGATGAACTGGCGAAGCTGGTGCTGATCCAGAATCCGAACGTTGATATCCGGGCACTGAAAGAGTTCTATCCGCAGGCAACAGCTAGCCTGGATAAACTTTTGCGTACCATCATCGGGATGGACAGCGACGCAGTGGAAGTGCGCTTTGCCCAGTTCGCCGCAGACAACAGCCTGACCAGCCAGCAGCTGCGCTTCCTGTCATTGCTGAAAAACCACATCCGCGATTACGGCACCATTGAAATGCGGCAGCTCTTTGAACAGCCATTTACGCATATCCACAACGAAGGCGTTACCGGCGTGTTCCCCGACATAGAGCAGATCGCCCGGTTGCAAAAGATAGTCGAAGAGTTGGGTATTGTGACCGACGCGGCGACGGTATAATACGCGCATGACAAGCCCCGGCAGCAGGGCTTTTGTATTTATAACAGGGTATAGACGTTAACAATGATTACCGGTGACTTAAAAAGTAAAATCGACGGACTATGGGAAGATTTCTGGGTGGGTGGTATCACAAATCCGCTGACCGTTATCGAACAGATCACCTACCTGATGTACTCCAGGATGCTCGATACCCAGGAACAACGGGACGAGAAGCGTAAGCAAATCGCAGGCGTTGATTTTAAACCACGCTTTGCGCCTGAGCAGCAAGAGTTCCGCTTCAGCCACTACAGCAACCTTGGCTCGGACGAAATGATGGAAGTAGTGCGCGACGGCGTATTCCAGCATTTCCGTCAGCTTGGGCAAGCTGAAGATACGAAAGTGACGCTGCTGGGCAACTTTATGAAAGATGCTCGCCTGGAGATTGTTAAACCGTCACTGCTGACCAAAGCCGTGGAGGTGATCAAAAACCTGCCGCTGGATCGTGGCGACACCAAAGGCGATCTCTACGAATACCTGTTAAGCAAGCTAACCACCGCCGGGATCAACGGTCAGTTCCGCACACCGCGCCACATTATCCGCACAATGGTTGAAATGATGGAGCCAAACCCGGCGCGTGGTGAAACGATCTGCGATCCGGCCTGTGGTACAGGTGGTTTTCTGGCAACCAGTTATGAATACCTGCTGGAGAAATACAGTTCACTGGAGTCCATTCATACCGAGATTGGCACAAACGAACGCGGCGAATTAGAAGAGCAAAAAATCTTTACCGGCGATCTGCTGACACCGTGGCGTGACCATGTGGATAACAACATGTTCCACGGCTACGACTTTGACACTACTATGCTGCGTATCGCCGCTATGAACCTGATTATGCACGGCGTGGAAGCGCCGGATATCCACTATCAGGACACCATGAGTCAGAGTTTCAGTACCAACTTCCCACAGGCCAGCAAAAATGCTTTCAACCTGATATTGGCGAACCCACCGTTTACCGGTTCACTGGATGAGGAAGATATCGACGCCACGCTGTCGGCGATGGTGAAAACCAAGAAAACTGAGCTGCTGTTCCTGGCGCGTATTCTGCAAATGCTGAAAGTAGGCGGACGCAGTGCCACTATCGTGCCGCAGGGCGTGCTGTTTGGCTCCAGTAAGGCGCACCAATCACTGCGTAAAACGCTGGTAGAAGATAACCAGCTGGAAGCGGTGATCAATCTGCCTTCCGGCGTATTTAAACCTTACGCTGGTGTGGCGACGGCGATCCTGATCTTTACCAAAGGTGGTCAGACGGACGAGGTCTGGTTCTACGATCTGCAAAATGATGGCTACAGCCTGGATGACAAACGTAACCCGATAAAAGACAACGACCTGCCGCATCTGCTGGCAAGCTGGAAGCATTACCGTACTTTACGTGGCCTACCGGTTGATAACTTTATGGGCGAGAAATTTTCCTCGTTGCTGAAGCAGCAATACTCGGAAGGGATTGGTGATGGTGTTGATTTTAAAGATCGTACTCAGGCGGCGTTTATAGTGCCGAAAGAGGAAATTGCAGCTCAGAAATACGATCTCTCTATAAACCGTTATAAAGAGGTAGTGTATCAGGCTGAGGAATATGAAGATCCGAAGATAATACTAAAGCGACTGAAAGATCTGGAAAAAGAAATCTTGGCAGATCTGGCTGAGCTGGAGGGGATGCTGTGAGTTGGCCGATGGTGAAATTAAGCAATGTCTGCGACATAAATATCGGAAAAACCCCTAGCAGGGGTAATAATAGATACTGGGGAAAGGGTCATAAATGGTTATCAATTGCTGATATGAACCAAGGAAAATGGATCTCCACTACAAAAGAGCAGATAACAGATCTAGCTGTAGAGGAGTCTGGAATCAAAAAAGTCCCAGCTAACACTGTTTTATTTAGCTTCAAATTGTCGATAGGGAAAGTTTGCTTATCCGAAAATGAAATTTATACAAATGAGGCCATTGCAGCTCTTCCTATAAAAGACAAATCAAAATTGGATACTCTCTTTCTAAGCCATGTTATGAAATCTTTATTATTTTCTAACATGACAGATAATGCTGTAATGGGGGCAACTCTTAACAAAAAAAAACTTGCAGAAATTCTTATTCCTTTACCCCCAATCGAAGAACAAAAGCGCATAGCGGCTATTCTTGATAAAACAGATGGAGTACGCCAAAAACGCGAGCAAGCTATTAAGATAGCTAACGATTTTCTTTACTCCGTATTTTTGGAAATGTTTGGTGATCCGGTAATGAACCCTAAGGGTTTTCAAACCAGATTATTAAGTGATTTTTTTATTGATGAAAAAAATGGGACTAAATGCGGCCCTTTTGGAAGCGCTTTAAAAAAAGATGAATATACAAAAATAGGTGTTCCCGTATGGAATATGGACAACATTACTCTAAAGGGTGACTTTATCGACTCTCCTTCACTTTGGATAAGTGAAGACAAATATGAAGAACTTAATTCATATTCTGTACTAGATGGCGATGTCATTATTTCCAGAGCAGGTACTGTTGGTAAAATGGGCGTTGTGAGAACGAATTCGCTAAAATCTATTATTAGTACAAATCTTATTCGGGTTCGATTTGGTGAAAAATTGTATCCAGAATACTTCGTATCCCTTATGACCTACTGCAAAGGTAGAGTTGGTAACCTCAAAACTGGACCGGATGGTACATTTACCCATATGAATACTGGAGTCTTGAGTGATTTAACATTTCCTTATCCACCATTAGAGCTACAGAAAAAATATATTCAAATTCGTCAAGCTGTTATGCTTATTATTAATCAGTATAACAACTTTGACTTTAGAATCGATGAAGCGTTCCGTGCCATAAACCAAAAAGCTTTCCTCTGTCAATCATAGGAGCACTAGCAATTGGACTTCTTTGACCCGTTAACAATTAAATTTACTTTGCCTGCAAAGATTGCCCCAGTCCGAAGGGTTGGTGGTAATTTTATTCATAAGTTATTTTTTCGAGTAACGACAGTGGAGGCTAAAGTCAGAAATGCAAGTTTCCCTGGATACTTTGAACTTGTTACGGGTCTGAAGCCTCCTCTAGACTATATCTATCTGAAAGATCCAAATTCCAGAGGGAAATGCGCAGATGGTGTAGCTTCTCTTAAAGCTAAGGAACCATTTACATTCGAAAAATGGCGAGAAGATACGGAGTTAAGCTGGGAGCAATTTCCAGAGCAAGCATTTAGCACTTCACCTGATGAAATTAATGAACAATGGCATAATCAATTTCAGTTTAGAGAGGACGATCCAGAGCACCTTTCTCCAGGTCTTAGAAAACCCCAACTGGGTGCACTTCATGCAATTGCAGGCTATTTCGCTACTGATTTACAGGTAGAACCTGCTACCGTCGTACTGCCCACTGGAACGGGAAAAACGGAAACAATGCTGGCAACCATGATATACCAGCGATGCGAGCGAATTTTGCTCATAGTTCCATCTGATTCTCTCCGAACACAGATATCAAAAAAGTTCATAGATTTAGGATATTTGCCAGCGCTAACAGTCGTTCCACCCAACATTGCACTCCCTAATGTCGCCATTATTAAGAAGGGAATTCAGGTAGCGGAAGAAGCTAAGCAATTAACTTGTGAATCAAATGTCTTGGTTGCTACGACCAGTGTTTTGTCTGCCTGCTCCGAAACAGCATTAAATGCACTTTGCGAGTCATGTAGCCATCTTTTTGTTGATGAGGCTCATCATATCTCAGCCTCATCATGGCAGACAATTCGCGAACGATTTAAAGACAAACGTGTTGTGCAGTTCACAGCTACCCCCTTTAGGAATGATAAGAAGTCCCTTGGTGGGAAAATTATCTATAACTACACGATGGGGGAAGCCCAACGAGCAGGCTATTTTACAAATGTAAATTTGCTGCCTGTAGAAGAGTATTACTCTGACCTTATGGATCATGCAATCGCAGATACAGCTATTGGTCAACTGCGTAAAGACTTAAATAATGGCCTTGATCATTTGCTTATGGCCCGTACTAGCAATAAGCAGCGAGCAGAAGAAATACTGACTATTTATCAGAAAACTGTACCGAATTTTAATCCAATCGTTGTTCATTCTGATTATCCTAAAACGGAAATAAAAAAACGTCTTGATAAATTATTATCAAGACAATCAAGAATCGTTATTTGCGTAGACATGTTGGGAGAAGGCTATGATCTACCCAACCTGAAAATTGCCGCTTTGCATGATCATCATAAGTCTCTTGCAGTTACTTTGCAGTTCATTGGCCGTTTTACTCGTGTCAATAAAGCACAGAAAATCGGTCAAGCCAGTGTAATCATGAATGTTGCAGACCCTAATGTTGAAGGTGAATTACAGCATCTATATTCAACAGATGCCGATTGGGATAATGTATTAAGGCGACTCTCTGAAGGACGAATTGCTAGAGAGATTAGATTGCAAGAAGTCGTGGATGCCTTAAAAAGGAAAGGTGATTTACACGATCAGATTTCGCTCTGGAATCTTGAGCCAAGCTGTTCTGTCATGTTATTTCAAACATACTGTGACAATTGGGAGCCTGAAAGATACAAGGAAAAACTGCCCAGATTCGATGAATCCTGGCATGCAATAGCAGAAGATGAGAATTTGCTTGTTGTGCTAGCTATCCAGGCAACTTCAGTCCGGTGGGGAAACTATAAAGATCTTAAAGATACCAATTATAAAATTCTAATTGCTCATTGGGATCAAGACAGATCCGCCTTGTTTATATTCTCAAATGACTATAAAGCATTCCGAGTTGAGAATCTAGTCAGTACTATTTGTGATGATAAATTTGAAGTTGTCAGTGGTGAAAAAGTCTTTAATGTATTTAATGGTATTGAATATCCTTTGGCAAGAAATTTAGGCGCATCTCAAATTGGGGCAATCAGCTTTACTCAATATTTTGGCCCAAATGTCACTGAGGGGCTATCACTAATTGAAGCGTCTCAATCAAGCTTAAGCAATATTGCTGCATTAGGTTATGAATCCGGAAACCGTGTAATCTGGGGATGCTCGCAACGCAGAGGTAAAGTCTGGTCACCACAAAAAGGTGGCAGCATTGCTGATTGGTGCAACTGGGTTAAGAAAGCCTGGGACAAGATCTTTAGTTCTGAACCGGATCCAAACAATCTTACGCGTAACTTTTTGCGTCCTGTCCCATTACTTGAACCCTATAATGAATATCCAATATCAGCTCAATGGGGTGAGTATTTGCTTACTGCGTTCGAAGATAAAGTTATTTTTCATTTTGATACTGTATCTGCTCATTTATATTTAGTAGAGGTCAGGACTGCTGGAAAATTTGAAGATGGTAATGTGCGACTCATTTTCTCTACAGATGAAACGTCATCTGAATATAAATTATGTCTCACGGGAAGTGCTACAGCGAAAGGTTATGCCTATCAGTTGATATCTGGCCCTGACGTTTTTGTACAGCGTGGTGAATCTGAACCTGTATCACTATCAGAGTATATGGAAATTGATCCAGTAATGATTCATTACTCCGATGGCTCATTTTCATACAACGCTCATATAGTCCATGTAAGCCAAAAAATTGGCCTTTATGACAAAGACGAAATTGTAGCTTTTGATTGGAAGGGAACTGATGTTCGAGTGGAATCAATGGGCTATACTCGTGATCCATCATCCATCCAATGGCGTTGGTACAGTGAAATTAAAGATAATTACGATGTCATTATTAATGATGATGGTAAAGGTGAGTCAGCAGATTTAGTGGGGTTGAGAATAGTTGATGACTGTATTGTTCTCTCTTTAATCCATTGCAAGTATTCAGGCTCAGAAGAAGCTGGAGCAAGACTTAAAGATCTTTACGAAGTATGTGGGCAGGCGCAGAGATGCATTCGTTGGAAACACCTGAATCTTTCCTATTTATACCATCACATTAAGCGTCGCGAGGAACAGTGGCGATCGCGTGGTCATTCTCGCTTTCTGAAAGGCACTATAAAAGACCTTGCTGCTATGAAAGAGCGCTCCAGAATCACACCTCTTAAATTCCAAGTTGTTATTGTTCAACCAGGACTTAGAGTAAGCAAAATTAATGAAGAAGGCCTTAAGTTACTTGGCAGTACGGCCTTATTTATCAAGAAAACAACGATGGCAGATTTAGTTGTTATTGGTTCTAAATAGGGCGAAAAATTGACAATTTTCGACTTTAGCAATGTTAAACAACGAATTGAATATGCTATAAAAATGATGGAAAAAGCAAGAAAAGAGAGTAAATTATGATTCTATTCTTTTATCCTTACATAATGCTTTGCTATAGCGCTGGATACGCTTTATTGCAAACACTGGATGGGATGGGTGTGATTAGTACCAACTTTGTGGAAATGAACGCACAGGGTGCTCTTTTGAGCAGTTACTGGTCTCCCAATAAAGTTGCTGTAGTCTTAGGAGGATGTTTTCTTGAGCTCTTTATTTTATTATTACCCTTTATTTTCTTGAGCTCATGGATACTTGCCAGAAAAAAGGGACTCATCATTTGTTTTGTTCTTCTTATAACCCCTGGCCTATTATCGCTCTGTCACCTTCTTCCTGCTATCCAGTGGTTGCCATTGACCTATGAAATAGGAGGTGCAGGTGCAACAGGTAACGCAGCTGGACTCGGAAGTCTTAGCCTCATAGGGCTATTGTGCGGTTGGATTTTGGCAGTAATCATTAGTGATATTTTTGCTACAGGAGAGAAATTCAGACAGTGGACAGATATTTTCCTAATACTGACAGCAGTTGGTAACGGTATTTTCTGGGTATCAGACAGAGAGGTAGCAGTCGGTAAAACCGCATATGAGAAAACAATTACGGATATTAATGATGCAGCCAAATACCTTCTTTTTCAGGTGAAAGACTACAGCCGCATGTGTGACAATAACGGGCTTGCCGAAATGTCATCTTGTCAGTGGGCATCGTACATTCAAGAAACGCTAGAAAATATTGCTAGTACAAAATCATCTGTTATTGAATATGTAATACCTGAAAATCTTGACACCTTCTACCGAATTCCTGAGTACTATAGTAATCAAGTATCTCCAGATAAAATCAGACAAGAATTTCAAGACTTCAATAAAAAACTATGCCCAAATAAACCTCTTTCCAAAACAATAACACAATTGCCATCACCTTCTCGATGGTGCCAGACACCACCCCCAGCTTACTGCAATGCCATTCAAGAGGGAAAATATAAAACAGGCATGTCAGACCGTTTCTCTGTCGCCAATGAGTGTGTAACTACATCATTATTAAGGTACCGCCAAGTTTTATTAAAAGAACAAGCTCGTTTATCCTTAAGTAAAAATGCCCCTCATTATAGATGGATGTGGTTTATTGCTATGTCTTTTTTTATTGGTGGGAAAATTGCCAATGTAATGACAAAAATAGGTAATGTAGAGAATCGTGGCATAACTGAAAAACATAGAGTTAAATTTATCCTTTTAAAAATACTTGGCTTTATTGTGCGTACATTAATAAGATGTGCCATCTTGTGTTGGAAAGTGTTTTTTTCAACGTTCAATTATATCAAAAAATTGAAGAAAATAAAAAATGATACTTAAATAAAATAGTGGCAAACTTTCAATTGCAAGGTTAATCTTGGTGTTGAAATGAATAAAGAAAAAGGGGTACTTTCTCCTGTACCCTTGGAGTTTACGTTAGATGATACATCTGAATCTACTGTGGGGATTCACACTAGCGGCAACAGTGTTTTGTACTCAACCGGTTATACAATAGCATCCATGACTGATTGAGCGTAGAGCTCAGTAACGTTATTAATTAACAAACTATTGAAAGAATTCGCGGATCGCTCTTACCGATAAAATCAGTGAATGTATTGCTCTTGGTGATAATACCATTGGGAAAAATTACCAACCAGCCATCCCATTAAGGCTAGCCGATTAACTTTAATTAAACGGATATGGCAAACAATTCAAATGTCATTACCACGGTTGATTTTTTCGTAGTAAAACAGCGTAACCCTTTTTTCCCGGTTTGCATCCAAGAAACCTGCTCATCATTGCTGCTGAAGATATATACTGCCCTTACACGATTATTGTTTAGGAAAGTAACCATGCCTTTAGATTTAAGTAACACTTTAGTTATTGGCATCAGCGCAACTGCGCTTTTCGACATGAGCGAATCCGATCGTATGTTTCGGGAAACCTATGCGACCGATCCTGATAGTGCCATTGAGAAGTACCGCGCCTACATGCTCGAACACGAAAACCAGCCTTTACAGCCCGGAACAGGCTACCCCTTAGTCAAAGCGTTGCTGGGTCTGAACCGGTACCGCCAGCCGGATGATAAATCGCCGTTGGTTGAGGTTGTTGTGATGTCGCGTAACAGCCCTGATACGGGTATCCGCGTTTTGAATACTATCCGCCATGACAGGCTCGATATCACGCGTTCTGCCTTTACGGCAGGCGAAACCGTTGCCGATTACCTTGATGCATTTGATGTGGATCTATTTTTAACAACTAACGTTGAAGATGCGCAAAAGGTGATTGATTCCCGATTCTGCGCTGCTGCAATCCTGAAAGATCCGCCTTCCGACGCCTCCGATATCCCGGAGGGGCAAGTGCGCATTGCTTTTGACGGCGACGCGGTACTTTTTTCCGATCAAAGCGAGTTAGTATATAAAACACAAGGGATGGCTGCCTTTCATGCTCAGGAAGACGCGCAGCAGGATATTCCTATGGAAGAAGGGCCATATGCCACTCTGTTAAAAAAAATAGCCAAGCTTCAGGAACGACTGCCAACCCGCGTTGAGTATTCTCCCGTCCGTATTGCACTAGTGACGGCCAGAAACAGCCCATCAGAAATGCGCGTCATTAAAACGCTCAGAAGCTGGGGAGTATACGTCGATGAGGCTTTTTTTCTGGGTGGTGTAGAGAAAACAAAAGTCCTGAAGGCGTTTAAGCCACACATTTTCTTTGACGATCAGGATGTGCATTTGATCGCAGCGGCAAAGGTTGTACCTTCTGGAAAAGTCCCTTATGCCAGTAACTCCGAACTTGCAGAACGTGAAGCATCGTGATTATCGCTGACAAACCATTTAGTCATTAAGACTGAATGGTTTGTATGCCACTCGCAAAATATCTGCCCTACCTCAAATCAATGCTCTCCTCTGAACACCTCTTTCCTGTGCCATTCCACAAACTTCTCTCCCGGATAATTTTCTTTAACAGGTGGCAACGCAATCGCCTTTCCCGCAAAATCCCAGAACAGTCGCTGTACCACCCCACCACCATTTACCGCGTCGGAAACATTCACACGCATATTTTCATCCAAACCAATCGAACCACGATCAAACGCTTTATGATGGATTGCGCACAACGCCAGGCCGTTAGGTACTTCACAAGGGCCATGGTGCTGCTTCCATCTGATATGGGCAGCTTCCAGAGCAATCGGCGCATTGTCGTGGCGCATGTTAAAGCCGCATATAGCGCACTGATAATTGTAAGCACGTAGCACCATCTGGCGGAATTTCGGATCGCGTTGACGGAGAGAGGTGCGAATATCAAAACCCATTTCGTCAGCGATGTCTTCCTGAATACTGGCCGGGAAATGTGCCTCCAGGAGCTGCTGCGCCAGCGTATCAATTAACCTGTGATTTTTTGCCACCAACGCAAAATTGTCGGCATCAAATCCACCCGCGACATTATATTCGGTGAGTTCACGACGGGGCGGCTGGCGGCTACCATTGGTTGAGCACAGTTCCGCGTTTTGTAGTTCCCAGAAGCCATCGCCCTTCAGACGCCAGAACGGCATGTCCGGGCGCTGGTCACGGCGGTGCGGTCCATAACGTTCCAGAAGATCCAACAGGGGCTCGTAGATTTCAGAACTATAGTTAAACAGGCGCTCATGACCCTGCCGATAGCGTGAAAGGACATGCAGCAGCAATAATGGCTTATGTGGCGCACGCTGTTCGCCTTTGCGCCAAATGGTGATATTTGATATCGCTTGCTTCAGGGTTTTGTCAGAGGTCATTACGTTGAAGAATCCATGAGCACATATTTGCGATGATGCTCGCAACTTTATGTACATTCAAGGCATTATTGCAGACGTCCTTTTTGTCTGGCGACTCTGTACCTGGCAGATGGAATTCTGATAACAACGGTAAAAAATACAGCGACCAACCAGTCCTAAAGGGCTGGTTGGTCATTTTAATTTAAACATCAACCGAGAAATAAAGGCATTCAACTCACTCGCCATTACCCCGGTTGATCTTCGCATAGTCAAACGGCGTAATCCCTTTCCCTCGATTGGCATCCAGAAAATCCGCCCACCACTGCAACATCAGCTTGCGCTCATCCAGGTGTTCCGCTTTATGGATATACGCCGCCCTCACCGAATTGCGTTCCATATGGCTCATCTGCCTTTCCACCGCATCCTTCGACCATAGTCCTGACTCAATTAACGAACTACAGGCCATTGTGCGAAAGCCGTGACCGCAAACCTCAACTTTAGTGTCATAGCCCATCACCCGGAGCGCACTGTTTACGGTGTTCTCACTCATTGGCTTACGCGGATCATGATCGCCAATAAAGATCAACTCATGTTCGCCACAGAACTGTTTTATCTGCTTCAGGATCGCCAGCGCCTGTTTTGAAAGCGGCACCAAATGCGGTGTACGCATCTTTGAACCTCGCTGAGAATGTTTCACATCAGGAATGGGCTCTCGCTCAGGTGGGATGGTCCACATTGACGTTTCAAAATCGATTTCTGACCAGCGAGCAAAACGCAGCTCACTGGATCGAATAAAGATAAGCAGGGTAAGTTCTGTTGCCCAGCGGGTTAGCGGCCTGCCGGTATAGTTGTCTATTTTCTCAAGCAACTCAGAGATGCGCTTTAATTCCAGCGCCGGACGATGTTGTCGATTACCGGAAGCAACCGCCCCAGCCATCTCTTGTGCCGGGTTATAATCAATTAACCCACTTTGCACCGCATACCGCATGATGGCCGTAGTGCGCTGTTGAAGACGAGCAGCAACCTCAAGACGTCCAGACATCTCTACGGCTTTAATGGGCGCTAATAAATCACGAGTTTTTAACTCAGCGATATTACGCTCACCAAGCGCTGCAAAAAGATTATCTTCCAGGCTTTTTAGCACGCGATGGGCGTGATCTTCAGACCACTTTTTATTGGTGCCATGCCACTCGATCGCTACCTCTTTAAAGGTTCGTGCTTTACTCTGTTCAACCTTATCATTTTTCTTTTTGTCTCCCGGATCGACGCCATTCGCTAGTAGCTTACGCGCTTCGTCACGACGTGCTCTGGCATCCGCCAGTGTGATTTCAGGGTAAACCCCAAGTGCCAACATCTTTTGCTTGCCGTCATAACGGTACTGCAAACGCCAGTACTTAGAACCATTTGGATGGACAAGAAGGTGCATACCGCTGCCATCGGTCAGCTTATATTGCTTATCCGTTGGCTTGGCTGTTCTGACTTTGATATCTGTTAGAGCCATGCTTATCCCCTCCCTGTTGGTACAAGCATTATCGAACCGGAAATACCATCATCTGTACCAACATTTGTTGGTAGATGTACGTTGATGTCGGTTGACCTTGAGAGAGTTAATATAGCGGGAAAGGTAGATAAATACTGGATTTTAGACATAAAAAAAGACCTCAGTTGAGGTCCATTTACATGCTTTTGGTGCCGAAGGCCGGACTCGAACCGGCACGTATTTCTACGGTTGATTTTGAATC